>Ga0256868_10000017_pt1 | contig 99549 bp, 89 predicted proteins | sample RVTome_13_FD_187341 | JGI IMG/M metagenome (GOLD analysis project Ga0256868, IMG submission 187341) | Soil microbial communities from uranium-contaminated site in the Upper Colorado River Basin, Wyoming, United States - RVT92D227 HiSeq ...
ATGTTAGTCGTGCCCCTTTTACCTCAGCTAGGTGGGCACCCAGGATCTGGACTTCCACTTTACTGGCTGTCTATGACTCTCTCAGTAGCACCAAAAAATTTCTGCCACTGAGTTAATTCTTCAGCCAGAATCTGACGACCCTTCTCGGTCAATTGGTAACATCGGCGCTTTTGTTTAGAAATCTGCTCCCACGTACTGGACACAAGCCCTCTGCTCTCCAGACGGCGTAACGCCGAGTACAGGGTACTCGCGGTAAGGTTAAAATAGCCTTCGCTCCTGCGCTCCAGCTCTCTGGCAATCTCATAGCCGTGTATGGGTACTAATTCGTCTATAATAAAGAGCAGCAAGGGCTCCACAACGCCCCGTAATGATTGATAGACATAAGACCGAGACATACTTCCCCTAGTATATCATTTTCAAAAGATTAAAACATCCTGTGATCTAAATCAACCGCCTTGAGAGCATAAATATACATCCACTACAAGCAACATGTACAGGGTTGTCAGCCAATTACTAAGCACTCTTCTTTCCTTCCTGGCTGCAGAATCTGAGAACCTCAGCAAAATTATTGATTTTCGTGCGGTTGGCGCTCTCCGCAAACCCGTCATAGGTCAGGTTGATCCAGGGCTTGCGATACAGGGCGCTGAACTTCTCGGACATGGCGGCCACAATTCCACCGGGCATGCAGCCGTGCGGCATTACCGATATCACACCGGCAAACTCAAGACTCTCCATCCATTCGATTGCACTGCCTATGCTGAGAACTGCTTCACTTCCACACCTCGGAGAAAGCCAACGGCTTGTCTGCGCCAATAACTCTCCCGTTGACGGCTCTTTCTCATCAATCAAGTCCTGGAAATGTTTGATTACCCTGTGCTCGTCATGCTCCCAGACACGCTTTATCGCGTAGCTCGTCAGCGCCTTAAGGAATTTACGATCCCTGACGGCATCTTCAACATGCCGGTAGAAGATATATTTCATCCACTCACTGATGGACGAAACGACGACTTCCAGCCCGGCTTTTTCACACTCCCTGACCAGGTCCTGGTTGCTAAATCTGTTAGAGCGCAGAAAGATCTCGCCGTTAATGCCCACCAGAGGTCTGCGAGGCAGTTCAGGGTCAATAAGAGACTTGAAATCTGGAGTGACATGGCGCAGGATGTCATCGAAACCTTCTCTCTTACGGACGCGACCGACAATTCTGCCCAGATATCCGTCAAACAATTCGTCAGCCGAGCCCGGCCGCTTTTCATACGGCCGGGTGCGCCAGAGCAACCTCTGGAGATAGTCAATAGCCACGCAGCCCTTCCAGGCAAGGCGGGCAAAACGAGGGCTGATTTCTGTGTCCCGATACGCATTGTTCGACACAGTGGTCCGTATGGGAAGGTCAATGCCCACGTCTTTAAGTATCTTGATTTGCTCCAGGGCGTATTTTCCGAACCGGCAGGGACCGTATGCCCCGGCCATAACTGCCTCGACGTTTCTCAAGTCGGTGCCATCTTCGTAACAGAATCTCAGAAAGTCGCCCAGAGTCACCCGATAGGGCAAACATTCCATGCCCGACGTTATCTTATCGGCATAGAATAGATTGCGCTCATTGGCCTCGGGAAGCACAACTGCCCTGAAGCCGCTGCCCTCCAGAAGCGCAGCGACAAGCTCAATGTGCGGAGCCATCCTGGGAATAATGAAGGTCTTCGTGTTGTCAATGACGGGCGGAAATGCTTTCCGATAGATATCTTCTTTGCGTCTCACTTCATGCTTCCCAGCAGAATAGGCAAATCCTTTGATGGTATCAACAAAGGCTTCCAGGCGGGTAACGATGCCAGCCTCAGCGGCGTGCTCATCTATTTCCAGCTGCCCCAGAGGCTTGCCCCCCATGATATCCTCCACAAGGTGGATTATGAAGGAGTTAGGGCCGCATCCAAAGTTCGTCAGCCACAACCCGTAAAGCTGCGGGTCTGAGGCAGTTATAGCCGCGGCGGCTATATATTTATTCTCATAGTACCAGTAAGGACGATCGGAGTACTCCTTGGCATTCACCGACTCCAGGGGCAGGAAGTCCAGGGGTACGGGAACCACGTCAAGCTGAGCGAGCTTCTCCGCTATGCCCAGATTAGCCCCGGAATCCTGCGACATATAAGACCTAGCCAGGAGGACCACACCCAACTGGTCGCTTCGGCGCAATCGCTCCAAAAGCTCCCGACCTAACGCTGCTTGGTCGGCCGCAAACCTCCGCTGACTCTCAATGCCGGCCAGGGCTGCTTCCTTCCCTTTCTTTCTGCTGAACCCCATCTTCACAGCGACATCCGCAAAATTCTTTACCACATCGGCATCGCCCCGACTGAAATCGATTATGGGTATTAGCAGCCGTTCACCAAAGCCCAGCACATTGCGTATTATGAACGGAGAAGCCTGAACCAAGGGACAGGAGTATTTCTGGTTCGCATCCCCATCTTTTGCACCCAGGCGAATGGCGCAAGGGTAAAGAATGTAATCAACATCCTTAAGCATTGCCGCATGTCCGTGGAGAAGCTTCATAGGGAAACAACTGTCGGTGTAGCCTAGCTCAATAGCCTGTTCCATGATTTCGTTGTTGGTCTGGCTGGACAGGACGACCTTAGCATCGAGGGCATTGAGAAAACCAATCAGCAGCGGGGCATAATCATAGACCAGAAGTCCTCTGGGAACGCCCACTTTGGGCCCTGTGCCGGAGTCCTTCTTGTACTCTCGAAAGAGCAACTGCTCCCGCTTGTCGAAGAAGGTCTCTTTCTTGGCATGGCTGGCTATGGCATCATATTTGTCACACCGGCTGCCATAGAAACTGGGCTCTTCACCGGGCATCTCCATCCGGGTGATGGTGCAGTTGTTGTCGCACCCTTTACACACGAACGTAGTGAGCTTACATTCTCTTTCCACAACCTCCTGAAAGCCTTTGAACTTGGATTTCTGTCCGGTCATGGCCTCTTTGGCCAGGAGGGCTGCGCCTATGGCGCCGCTGACCTCCTTGTGCTCCGCCACAGTCAGTTTTCTACCTGCAAGTTGCTGGTGGAAGGCAGAGACTACAGCCATATTGTAGAATACCGCTCCCGTGAGGATAACCTTGTCACCCAGTTTTCTGTGCTCCACCACCTTGGACAAATAATTCTTAGCTATGGAGTTGGCCAGGCTGGCCGTGATTATCTCGAGAGGCACACCATCCTGCTGGGCCGAGGCTACCGCCTGGCCCATAAAAGCAGCACATCTCGTCCCCAGCTCAATGGTATGGGGGGCGGCAAATGCCAGGTCGGCAAACTGACCGTTGGTCACGGAAACGCCCAACATCTCGGCCAACTCGTCAATGAAGCTTCCTGTCCCGGCGGCACAGGCTTTGTTCATGTGATAGTCCACGACAATGCCGTTTCTCTTGATTACCAGCTTGGAGTCCTGCCCGCCGATCTCAATAATGTCAGCTTCGGGGTCTATCTCAGCAGCGGCTCTGGTCTGTGCCGTTATCTCATTCTTGATCAGGTCTGCCGCGATGAAACCACCCACCAAGTAGCGTCCTGAGCCGGTAACGCCGACGCCAGCTATCCTGACTTTGTCTACGCCCTCCCGAAGCAAGTTTCTGAAGACCTGTCTGACAGCATCAACTGGCCTGCCCGCGGTCATCAGGTAGTTCTTCGCCAGCACTCGCTTGCCTGCCTCATCCATTATTACAGCCTTGGTGCTGGTGGAGCCCACATCAACTCCGAGGTAGCCAACGCATTGTTCTTCTATCCTTTGACTGTCCTTCCCGTTCTGAACGGCGACAATTTCCAGCTTGGACATCTCAAAATAGCGCTGCCTGACGTCAGTTTCCGGCAGCACGACGCCATGAGAAGTCTTTCCTATGGAAAGCAATGCCGAACCCAGGGACTCCATGTAGAGATAGTTAGGAGGAATGATTACCTCAACGGGATGCCCATTCCTGGCAGAGATCATATCATTGAGAGATTTAGCCACTGCGGGATTGGCAGCAACACCGCCCACAAAGTAGACGGGCTCCTGAAAAGTCCCTTTCTTCAGAGAGGCCACCATTCGAGCCACGCTTTCGCACAGTGCAAAGAGCATGGCATCCAGCGGGGCGCCCTTCTGCTGGAGGTGAATGAGGTCGGTCTTGGCAAATACGCTGCACCGGGCGGCTATCCTGGGGGCGGTGCCCTGGAATTTCAGAGCCAAGGTGGCGAAGTCCTCCATGCTGATGCCAATCCGGTATGCCTGTTGCTCCAGGAATCTTCCTGTGCCAGCAGCACAAAGGGGATTGGAAGCTACCTTCCAGGGCTTCTTCAAGCCATCTTCCAGCTCTATCACCAGGGTGCTCTGGCCACCGATTTGTATGATGGTTTTGACGTCGGGGTAACGATAGAGAAGCCCAGAGGCAATCGCCAATGAGCTGCTGTATTCCGTCCAGCCTAGCTCCTTGGGGATAACGCCTTTGCCCGAGCCGGATACGCCAGCAGCAATAATCTCTTTGAGATTGAACTTTTCGCCCAGCCTGCCGATAAGCGAATTGACGGCAGCTCTGGGGCTAGCAGTCACCTTTTCGGTATCAAACTGAACGACCCTGCCATTCTCTTCTATGAGCGCCAGCTTAGCATTGACAGAGCCGATATCTACGCCTAAGTAATAACCCATTGTCCGGCGTTCAATTGTAGCAAAAAACAGACTTTCTTAAAAGCGCATATCCTCTCGATTGATGGGAAAGGACTAAGGTGCGGGCGATGAAAAGCCTGCCAAACTACACTATTTCGTCACGGTGAGCACCCGAAAGGTGTGCGTCAGTCTCCAAGATTGCTTGGCGGGCCTAGTCAGTGTAGCAACGATGGTTCAGTTCGCCTTCAGGTATATTCTGGCCTTGCACGCCGCCTCGTCGCCCATATAGCCACTGCCACTGAGACCAGTGCCACCAATCCCATCATGGCTCCCTTCTCGGCCGGCGAAGTGTTGACTGCTATGGTGCTCATAGCTATAGCAGGCAACAGACCGGCTCTTACCATTGGCTTCAGGCCGGGATGCTCATTTATGAACCGGGCTACTGGCGGACTGATTCTGTAATAGAAGTCTACTAGAGCTTGCCCTGCGGGGTTGGTCAGGATGTATTCATCTCTGAACCGACGCAGAATCTGTATCTCGCGGGCCATTGCAGTGCCGTAGGCTGCAGTGGCGATGAAACATTGCGACTCGGCTTCTCCTTTTATAATCGCATAGAGCGTTTTATCATTAGAGCCCACATGGATGATGTCATCGGAACCCATGGCGGGCGAAGAGCGCATTGCGCCATGGGTAGCGTAGCTCCACTTGAGTTCGCCAGAGGGATCTATAGCATAAAGCTTACCGTCATTAGAGCCCACATAGACGGTGCCATCGGAATCTACGGCGGGGGAAGAGCAGACAGCACCACCTGTGAGGTAAGTCCACTTCTGTACACCGCTATTGGGGTCTACAGCATAGAGCCTCCTATCACTGGAGCCGATATATATGGTGCCATCAGCACCTACGGCAGGTGAAGACAGGACAGTGCCTTCTGTGCTGTATCTCCACTTCAGTTCACCGTCGTCGATGCCAATGGCATAGAGTCTGTTGTCATTGGAGCCCACATAAATGACGTCATCAGAACCCATGGCGGGCGAAGAGCGGATTGCGCCATCTGTGGTATAGCTCCACTTCAGTTCGCCATGGGGGTCTATGGCATAGAGCTTACCATCATCAGAGCCCACGTAGACGGTGCCATCTGCCCCTATGGCAGGGGATGAACGAACTGCACCGCTTGTCGGGTAAGTCCAGTTCAGTCCCCCGTAGACGTCTATGGCATAAAGATTGCCATCATTTGAGCCAACATAGATGGTGGCATCAGCTCCTATGGAAGGGGAAGACTCAATAGGTCCACCTGTGGCATAGCTCCACTTCTTGCCGCCGTCGGCTTTTATGGCATAAAGCTTACCCTCGTTAGACCCCACATAGACGGTGCCATCGCCCCCTATGGCAGGAGAGGACACGATAGCGCCGCCTGTGGCGCAGCTCCACTTCTTGTTGCCGTCGGCCTTTATGGCATAGAGCTTGCCATCATTAGAGCCCACGTAGACGGTGCCATCAGCTGCTATAGCGGGTGAAGACTCGACTGTACCTCCCGTGGTGCAATCCCACTTCAGTTGCGGGAACGAAGGACCGGTGTAAGAACTTCTGCCAGTATTCTGCAGGTTTTGACGGAACTTGAACCAAGAACCTTCAGTGATGGCATAAAGCCTGCCATCATTAGAGCCGACATAAATGGTGCCGTCTGCCCCTATGGCAGGGGAAGACTGGACAGCACCACCTGTCGGTAACCTCCACTTCAGGGTGCCGTCGGGATTTATGGCGTAGAGCATTTGGTCATCAGAGCCTACATAGATGATGCCATCACCCCCTATGGCAGGGGAAGACTGGACAGCGCCACCTGTAGATAGGCTCCACTTCTCGGCACCATTGGCGGAGTTTATGGCATAAAGCTTACCGTCGTAAGAGCCCACATAGACAGTGCCGTCAGCAGCTATAGCGGGGGACGAAGTGACTTCACCACTCGTGTTGAAGCTCCACTTCAAGTCGCCACCGGGCGCTATGGCATAAAGCCTGCCATCATTAGAGCCCACATAAATGGTGCCATCTGCCCCTATGGAGGGGGAGGACACAATAGAATTCCCTGTGGGGTAGCTCCAATTCTTGCTGCCGGTGGCACGGTCTATGGCGTAGAGGTTACCATCATTTGAGCCCACATAGACGGTGTTAACTCTTATGGCCGGGGAAGACTTGACAGCACCACCTGTAACGTAGCTCCACTTGAGGTCTTTGTCGGGCTCTATCGCATAGAGCTTACCATCATTGGAGCCGACGTAGATGGTGCCATCGTCACCTATGGCAACGGAAGACTCCACAGCCCCTGCTGTAGTGTAGTTCCATTTCGTAGTTCCATTAGATTGTACCGCGTAAAGATCAAAATCGCCAGACCCAACATAGATGACGCCATCAACTCCTATGGCGGGGGAGGAAATGACGGGCCCGTGTGGTTGGCTGAAGTTCCACTTCCAACTGCCACTAGGTGCTATGGCGTAGAGTCTATTCTCAGTAGAGCCAACATAAATGGTGCCATCAGCCCCTACAGCAACGGAGGAAATGACATCGTCGCTAATGGCTAGGCTCCACTTCAATACCGGTACGTTAGGACCGGTGTAAGGGCTTCTGCCGTTATGCCAAAGGTTCTGGCCGAACATCGGCCAGGGAGCACTAGCAAGCTGAGCCTGGACAGTGTTCGCCGACATTAGCACAGTCAGAGATGGCAGCATCAGGCAAAAGACAATGCACAGAGCTCCCAAAAACCTTGACTTTTTCATGGACCAGCTCTCAATATATCATTCAGGCCAAAGGATGTACAGACTCTTTCGCATTTGCTTATACGTATTATGAGTAGATTACCCTTTGCTGTCAATCCCGCATTAGTAATAGGAATTTAGTACCATTCTCAGAATCCTTTTTCCCAAAATCCTTAGCTCGCTTCGCTGCAAATCCTGGATTCCTAGTACTAAATCCCTTCGACTTTGTTCAGGATAGGCCTAAACAGATTTTGATTCTCAAGTCTCAAGCCGCCTGGCTTATTTGAATTTTGGTTGTGATGATATCGTTTGGGTCTGGCATTTCATACCTGGGATTTATCCCTCTGTGAAGGCGGGGAACAAATCCTCGCCTATGAAACTAGAAGATACGTGACAGTCCCGTTCGCTCTCTGGGAGATCTACCCGGCTGGCCTAGTCAGCCTCGCAACGATGGTTCAATTCGCCTTCAGCTATATTCTGGCTTTTACACGCCGCCTCGTCGCCCATATAGCCACTGCCACTGAAACCAGTGCCAGCAATACCATCATAACCCCCTTCTCGGCCGGAGAAGTGTTGACTGCTATGGCGCTCATAGCTATAGCAGGCAACAGACCGGCTCTTACCATTGGCCTCAGGCTGGGATGCTCCGTTATGAACTCGGCTACTGGTGGGCTGATTCTGTAATAGACGCCTACCAAGGTTTGTCCCAGCGCGTTGGTCAGCAGATATTCATCTCTGAATTCACGAAGAATTCCTATTTCCTCGGCCATTGGCGTGCCATAGGCCGCCGTGGCGATGAAGCACTGCAAGCCCGCTCCGCCAAAGTTAGCTCTGATGGAGTAGGAGCCGTCCATGGTGACGGTGGTCGAGGCATCGTTGACATCAGCAATGGTGCCCACATCACCCGACCAGTTGGTGAAGCGGTAGCCGCTTACCGCCTCAGCCACAAGGCTGACCTCGACGCCAAGAGGATACGAGAATATCCCTTCACCGGGGGCGGTTACCGAGCCGCCAGTGGTGCTGGATACCGTCAATTTTGCCACGGGTTCGGGATGCGGCGATTCAAAGGTGGCGGTAATAGAATAGGAACTATTCATGGTGATGTTGGTCGAGGCAGCATAAACATCAGCGATGGTACTTACATTGCCAGTCCACCTTAGAAACTGGTAGCCTTCATCAGACACAGCAAAAAGGGGGACCGGTGTGTTAGCAGCACGAACAAAAGTCCCCTCGCCGGGTTCGGTTACCGAGCCACCATCAGTGCTGGAGACGGTAAGGCTGTACCAACCTTCGTCTAGCTCGAAATTAGCTACGATGGAGTATGAGTCGCTCATAATGATGGTCGTTGCAGCAGAGGTAACATTGCCAACAGTGCCCACGTCCCCAGTCCATTCCACAAAGTGATAGTGTGCGTCGGCTTGAGCAACCAGGTCGACCGTCGTGTTAGCAGCATAGACGACAGTCCCTTCACCAGGGGCGGTTACCGTACCGCCTTGACTGCTGGAGGTGCTGAGGCTGTACCAACCTGAGTCTAGTTCAAAGTTGGCGGTAATGGAGTAAGAGCCGCTCATGGTGATGGTGGTAGAAGCAGCATCAACATCGGCAACGGTACCCACATCGCCAGTCCAATTGACAAAGTGGTAGTGTTCGTCAGGCTCAGCAACAAGGTCGACCACCGTCTCAGCATCGCGGAGAAATCTTCCCTCACCAGGTTCAGTTACCGAACCACCTTCGGTGCTGGAGATGGTGAGGCTATACCCCAGAGGTTCAACAGCGATACCAAGCCCATCAATGATGTGCTGTGCCTTGCAGATGACCACACGGTTTGCGGAGCCAGCAAAAATCAGCCCCACGAACTCTCCATTTTTATCCACTGCAGAGCCCGAATCACCCGCCTTCGCGAAGGACCAATTCTCTTGCTCCACTACAACTTGGTCCACGAAATAGGCTGATTTACTGCCGTAGTTAACTGTGAAAGAGGCATTGGTGTCCTTCACTTCGCCCGTGGTTACTCCCGTCGAGCGTCCGGACTTTCGTACAATATCCCCCGTAGAGACCTCTGTCCACGATTCAATCCAGTAATTATCTCCCTCAGAAAACTGCTCGCCCGAGACTGCACTAACACCACCATCAATACTGCCTATAGCCGCATCAGCGTAATTTTCTGCACCAGAAGCAAAGTCAATAGGTATGTATGCCTCGAGTTCCCCCACCTTTTCGCTTAACCTTCCTCCGTCGTAACTTCCGGGCTGGAGGATGGGTGTTCCTGTGGCGAGAAACTCAGCCGTCTCCGGATTCATGGCAATAACATGGGCGTTAGACAGAATCTTGTCGTCATAGGTGACCATACCCAGGGTTCCAGCGTACAGGTATATCCCTGGTCCTTTTGTGACATAAGCTGACAGGCTCGTCCCTCCGACCAGAGGTCTGACTTCGTCTCGTCTCTCCTCGCTGACATAGGCAAGGGGCTCCGCTAGTTGAGTGGAAAGTGCCTGTATTTTCCCGGTAATCTCCGTACGCACAGCGTAGCCTTCAAAGGAGCGTGGCACTCTTTGCTTTGCCCGTTCATTCTCGACAAAGACGGTGATCTTGCCCTCAGCTTCCGAATGGGCGATGCCCACAAAGCCGGCTCCAGCCAGAGGCAAAAGCTCTTGTTCCAAAGCCTTTCTGGCTTCCGCCACTGACTTCCCGCGACCAGGATTCTCGCCGGCTGAAGCCGGGACAGAGGCAAAAACCAGCGCCCCGAGGACGACCAGTGCTAAGAACAATAGGATCCTTCTCTCTTTCTTCATCTCTGACATTGCTTCAAACCGCCTATAGTATAGCATCGCTACATTGTCAAGCGTTATTCGGGATTCTTCCCGGAATTCCATTCGCATTCGGCAAACAAATCGGCAGATTGTGAATAGCAGTCTAAATCACCTGGAATTCACGTGAAATTTGTGTTTATGGCCTGATTACGCCTAATGTTGACACGATAACAAAACCGGGGCCGCACCACAAAAGAAACAATTGGCGTGATGCAGCCCCGGTTCGACTTAACTTACTAACGCCTGCCTTGCGTTTCTTATCAGATCTTCCCTTTCTTCAATGTCTCCGTGGGCTTGAACACTTTGACATCAAACTTCTGGGCAAGGTCTTCACATATCTTAGCCAATTTGTCATACCCTATACTCTTGCCAAGCTGGAAAGGACCAAAAACTGAACCGCCTCCGTTCACCATGGCCTTGTCAATTTCATCTGCACTCTTGACTACCCCGCCCTCGAGCAACTTAGTCGCCTCATTAACCTGAAGAGCAATCAACCAGGCAGGATCGAAATCCTCTTTTGCCTTAGACAAGTCTATCTCCGGTCTGCCCTTGGACCAGTCAAAAATGCCCTTGCCCGTCTTCTTCCCTAGCGTACCAGCGTCAATCTTGGCTTTCAGCCAGCTGGCCGGCGCGTAGTCACGAGAAAGTTTCTCAGCAAAATAAAGAGCGCTGTGGTAGGCAACGTCCAGTCCCACATAGTCCATCAGCTCGTATGGCCCCATAGGCATACCCATCTTTCTCATCTTGGCATCAATTTCCACAGGGGTAGCCATGCCTTTTTCTACTATGAGGTTAAGTAGGATTGCAGTCGGCGCGTTTATCCGATTATAAACAAATCCGATAGAGTCCTTCTCAACCCTGACCGGCACCTTGTTCATCTTCAGTGCCAGATTATATGCCACCTGCATTGTCTCCTCGCTTGTCTTTCCTCCCTTTATGACCTCGACGAGCTTCATCAGGACCGCTGGGTTAAAGAAATGCACACCGACGACCTGCTGTGGCCTCTTCGTAGCCGCGGCGATCTCCGTGATGCTCATATTGGACGTGTTCGAAGCCAGTATGGCATGCTTGGGAGCGGCTTTATCCAGTGCCTGGAAAACCTGCTTCTTGAGGTCCATAATCTCGGGGACTGCCTCAATAACAAAATCAGCGTCCTTAACAGACTCGCCAATATCAACAAAGGTCTTGATATTAGCCAGCATCGCCTTTTGGTTATCTGCGGTGATTTTTTGTTTTTCCACGAGCTTATCAAGGCTCTCCTTAATCCTGGAAAGCCCTTTGTCGACAAATCTTTGCTCGATATCCCGCATCGCCACCTTGTACCCAGCAAGCAGCGCCACCTCCGCAATGCCATGTCCCATATCTCCAGCCCCCATAACCGCAACCTTTTTGACGTCTTCAACTTTCATATCAGAAAACCTCCTTTTGTTTTTTACTTTCGCCCAGAAAGCTATTCTCCGGTGAAGACCGGCTCTCGTTTCTGGATAAACGCTATCGCGCCTTCCATGGCGTCCTTCGTTTTGCTTACTCGCTGCGAGCCTTCCAGTTCTATTTTCACACCCTGGGCAGTGGTTGTCTCAAGTCCCCGGGTCACTGCGTCGAGAATTATCTGGACAGCAATCGGGGCCTTTTTCGCCAGAGCATTGGCAACTTCTTTGGCATCCTTCATTAACTGCCCTGGCTGAGATACTCTGGTTACAAGCCCGATGCTCAAAGCCTCGGGGGCGCGGACTCTGGTGCCGAGTAGAAGCATTTCCAGCGCTTTGGTCTTACCCACCAGCCTGGGCAACCGTTGTGTGCCACCCCAACCAGGTATAATGCCCCGGTCAATCTCGGGCTGCCCCATCACCACTTGCTCTGAGTCGAGCATTATCCTGAAGTGGCAGGCCATTGCCAGCTCACAACCACCACCAAGGGCGAAGCCGTTTATAGCGGCGATTACAGGCTTGGCACACTTCTCGATATGGCTGAACACCTCCTGCCCCCGCGACATAGCCTTCTCACCGTCCGGCGTCCCAGCTGTTTTTAGATCAAAGCCGGCTGAGAATCCCCTCTCTCCGGCACCTGTGATAATGATGGCTCTCACCGCTTTATCTTTTTCCCACTGAGTAGAAACATCATCCAGCTCAGTAAGCACAGCCAGGTTTATCGGATTTGCCGGGGGCCGGTTCAAGGTGATTATCCCGATATTCCCCTCTCTCTCTACAATTAAATTTACATAAGCCATGAGACCCTCCTTGCTTTGAGATTTTTTGACGGCGCCACGATTTCCTTAATATCGCTATACCACCTCCTTTCAATCGAGCAGCTCACAAACCGCCGCGCCAGTAGAAACAGTAGATGTTAACACCGGCGGCAGCGGCTTGTCAACGGCGAGAAGTAGATTTTAGCTTTCCGAAAATCCCAGCTTACGGCGTAACCCTACGGCACGGCCCGGCCATCGAGAAACAGGTCGTGTCAATCAGCCTAGAGGAAAAATCTCATTGCTAAAAGGCGCGAAATAGGAATAGAATGCTTACAAAGGCCAACATGGTCCAAACTAGACAGCTATGGGTAGTAGATGAGCCTTACGATAGTCCTGGGTATTGGCAATCGGCTGGGCGGCGATGACGCCGCCGGCACATGTGTGATTGATGAGCTTAGCCGTAGGCGCCAGCCAGCCAAAGCTCCCCCCTTGACCAAGATCATGACCATAGACGCCGGCACTGCTCCGGAAAGCTATACTTCGGTTATGCGCCAGCATCGCCCTGACTTATTGATACTGGTAGATGCCGCTGATATGGGGTTGCCCGCCGGGGTTCTGCGCATAATTACACCCGCAAAGATCAGCGTTTTGTCCTTTACCACACACAGCATGCCACTTTCCATGTTCATATCTTACGTAGAGAAGTTTTGTGGAAAAGTGGTGCTCGTCGGCGTGCAGCCCGAGCAGACAGAGACGGGCCAGCGCATTTCAGACGCGGTGCGCAAAAGTGTAAAGAAATTGTCTGCGGCTATTCTGGAAGGACGGGTAGCGGAAATTCCGGCGCTGGAATGATGACTAAATTCCAAGCTCCAATCTTCAAATAAATCGCTTCAAGATGAAAAATGCAAAAATAAAAGTGCAAGATGACAGAGAAAAGATTAAAAGTTTTCCATTTTGATTTGTCATTTTGATTTTTGACCTTTGATTTTTGAATTTTGTTTGGGATTTGGTGCTTGGGATTTGGGTTTCTTCAATTTCGAGGCGTGAAGGGGTTAGCTCTGCTCGGGCCGCTCTTCGGCGGCTGCGGCGCCTGGCTTCTTTCTTTTCTTCGAGCCCGGCAGTTCGCCGCTGTCAACGATTACCAGCTCATCAGCGTACTTATCATAGTTGGCGAGCAGAAACTCTTCCGTCATGGCCAGCGTATTCACCGGGCAAACGTCAACACATTGGGCACAGAAACAACAACGTGAGATAAATATCTTGATCTTTTTTTCCTCAGGCAACCACTCGATGGCATGGGTGGGACATATCTTATAGCACTGCTGGCAACCGGAGCAGTTCTCCCGGTCATAGGCAATTTTGCCGCGGAATCCGGGCGGTACCGTCACCGGCGGATGCAGCTTTACTTCCTGTCTGGCCACCCTGTCTAAAAAAGACAGCGTGGACTCAGGAGCATACTTGGCCGGGAAGATATTTGTGGCCGGCTTCTGGAAGAGTTGCCTAAGTATGGTTTTAGCTGCTTCCCACATGCTAGGCTCCAATCATGAAGTCACCAGAGACCAGCAACATACCGACCAGTGCTACTGTAGTCATCACCATCACGTATATGGTGCTGGCCTGGCTGATTTTGAATCTGGCCATGCCTGCCCGTATCAAGCTGATGCTAACGAACATAACCACAAAGACCTTAACCAGGAAGAAGAGCCCATCAATAATGCCCGCCGCAAGCGCTGACGCAATGCCCAGCACCGGAGAAAGATTGTATGGGATGAACAGCGCCACCACCAGCGAGGCCATGGCGAAGGCTTTGATGACATCGGATAAGTAGAACAGGGACAGATTTCTTCCCGAGTACTCTACCAGCAGCCCGCCGGCGATCTCGGTCTCTGCCTCGGCGACATCGAAGGGCACTTTAGCTGCCTCCCCTACGGTGACCACCACCAACGTGAATAGCATAAGCAGCGCCCCGACAATCCCCATCGGCCCCAATAAGTTCCAGATGGGATACTGAGCCATGGTCGACATCAAGAATGGGTTTGCATCGGTGACCTGGCCGATTCGCCACGCGATGCCCAACACCACCACTGCCAGAGGCGCTTCGTAGCTCATCATTATTATCATCTCCCGCTGCGCACCCACCGTGGCATAGGGAGAACTGGAGGCAAATCCGCCCACTACAAAAGCCAGCGAGGGGATAATGAGCAAGTACAGCACCAGAATCACGTCCCCATATCTTTCGAGCAGTGGAGACTGTCCGAATAAGGGGATAAAGAGCAATAGAGAGCCCGCGGAGATGAGGGCCAAGAACGGGGCGGCGTTGAAGAGCCACGAAATAGCCCCATCAGGGATGATGTTCTCTTTCATAAGCAGTTTTCGCACGTCTCGGAAGGGCTGCACTATGGGCGGTCCCACTCTCGCCTGCATATGCGCCACCAGCTTGCGGTCAATGCCGCGGTAGAGCATGCCGAAAACACCGCCGATAAACACCAATACAGCGGAGCCGAAAATAATAATCACGCCGTTTAGCCAGATATTCTCTCCAAGCAAGTTCATCGTCGCAACTCTTCCGTCTTTTCCACAGAAAGCCTGTGGAGTTCTTCATAGCCTACCACCGATTCTCTGCCGGTAGCTCTGTCAGTTATAACGACCCGGTTGGTGCAGGACATACACGGGTCAAGGGAGGCAAAGGCGATGGGCACATCGGCAATTTGCATGCCTTTGAGTATAGTAGGAACCACCTGCAGGTTGACATAGGTGGGCGCCCTCACTTTCCAGGTAGCCAGGGTGCTCTGCCCTGTCTCCAGGCGGACATAATGTATATCTTCACCCCTCGGTGCCTCAACCCGGGCGACGCCCTCGCCGGCGGCATCCGTGAGCAGTTTCAGTAGCCTGGGCATCTTGGTCTCGGACATAGTCGGCCCTTCAGGCATCCTGGCAATACATTCCTCGATGATTTCCACCGACTGCTTGACCTCAAGCAGCCGGACTATGATGCGATCATAGACGTCTCCGACCACCGTGCCAGTGACAATATCCGGAGTAATGGCTTTGACATTGAGGTCGGCATAGGCACTGTAGGGCTGATCTTGCCTCACATCTTTGGGGACACCACTCGCCCTGGCGGTAGGTCCCACAGCCAGCAATTTCAGTGCGTCCTCGGTGCTTAATATGCCAACATTCCTTGTCCTCATCCGCACCGTCCTGTCTTCCAGGAAGATTCGTCTCAGGTGCTCGAAAATGCTCTTGTAATAGTCCAGGGATTTTCTTATGCGCGGTAGCTGCTCGGCAGTTATGTCCCTTCTCACTCCACCGAATTGAAGCACCGCCTTGGTCACCCGGTTGCCAAAGACATATTCAATGAGGTCCATTATCTCTTCCCGCACTCGCCAGGTGAGATAGAAGACGGTGTCAAAGCCAATCTCGTGGGCCGCCACTCCGGCCCACAGGATATGGGAGTGGATTCTCTCCATCTCGGCAGCGATAACCCGGATATACTCCGCTCTGTCGGGCACCGTGATATTGGCTGCCTGCTCCACAGCCATAGCCAGGCAGAATGGGTGACAGATGTTGCAGATGCCGCATATCCTCTCTGCGAGGTACAACGTCTGGACGGGATTGTTGCGGTTCATCCCCAACCATTCGATACTGCGGTGGACCTGTCCCGCCAGGACATCGGTATTGACCACCTTCTCCCCCTCAACCTCCAGCATCAACTGTATGGGCTCCTTGAGAGCGGGGTGAATAGGACCAATTGGTATGGTATAGGTCGTTTTTTCCGTCTCACCAACTGCCATTCTCTTTATCCTTTTTTGTCCTTTCCTTTCGGTTTTCTCCCCGGCAGCACCCTCAGGAGCGTCTCCGGGCCAGTCTCGTCCTTTCGCCAGGGATAGATACCCGCCGGCACGTCCTCAGCGATAAACAGCCTCCGCCCGTCCGGTATGCCTACTACCTCCACTCCCATCATCTCCTGAGTCTCCCGTTCGGTGAATATGGCCCCGGGGATAAGGTCAGTAATTGTTGGTATCTTCAAATCACTCTTGGGCAGCTTCAACCGCAGCCCCAGGCTCAACTCCTCCAGGTGATGGCCATAGTAAATGGTGAAGTGGTAGATGAGCTCTACCTTGTCACCTATGTCACTCGAAGAGATAATGGCCAGATGGGGATATTTCTGGAGGCGACAGACATGCTCAACAGCGTCGCGGAAAGCGCTCTTCTTTACCTCGACCCACAGGCTGCGGAATTTGTTCTTCTTGACGGCGACCTCGCGCTCGTATACTGAGCCGCTAACAAAGCCATCGCCCAGTTCTTTTCTGAAGCTATCTATGATAGCCTGCGGGGTAAGTCTCTCCACTAAGCCACCTCCTGCTTGACCATTTTTTCCAGCTTCACCCAGGCCATGACCACACCGTGGATAATGGCTTCCGGCCGCGGCGGGCACCCCGGGACATATACATCCACGGGGATAATCTGGTCAATGGGTCCTATCAGGCTATAAGCCTCATGGAAGACGTCCCCCTCTGCACCGCAGTTCCCTACCACTATGACCACCTTGGGGTCGGGTACCTGGGCATAGATGCGTCTTACACTATCTTCCATGCTGCGTGCCACCGGCCCCGTGACCAGCAACACATCGGCATGGCGGGGCGACCCCACCAGTCTGATGCCAAAACGCTCGACATCGTAGCGGGGAGTGAGCACAGCCAGAATCTCAATATCGCAGCCATTGCAGGAGCCGGTATTCAAATGGTACACCCACAACGCCCGGTTGAACACTTTCAGATTCATCGCTCTATTCTCACTTCGCCTTTCATTATCAACCTGCCACCACCAGTATGACAACGGTTATCGCCAGTATGGCGACAAACCACATAAGATAGTCATTCACTATTCCGGTGTGCGGCTTCATCATGCCACTGTAAAGCTCTTTCAGTGACTCAAAAAAGCCCCAGTATATGTTCTCCGACTTCACATGCCGCTGTTCCTCGGGAGGAACCTTCGTGCCAGAAAGAAAGACATCCGTCTGGGCCGTCCCTTTCTTATAGCTTTTCTGACCGCGGCTGCGCCAGATGAGAACCATAATTCCAATAACGACCAGGGCGACAATCCAGACTAAAGGAGCCCAAACCGCGTATCCGTAATTTACAACGGACAAATTATCCTCCCCATTTCTGTAATATGTCGTGCTCTCATGGCACCGCCCCCATCACTGCATTGACATACGCTGTGTGGTTAATCAGTGCATTCGTGGCCGGGGCGACGATGTTATCCACCACCAGCCCGGGGAAGAGCCCGAAGAATATAATGCATACTGCCAGGATACTCATGCCGATAATCATTGATTTAGGTACTTCTCTCACTTCTCTATAAGCCGGCATTTCCGGCCCGGTGAAAGCGGAATAAAACACTTTGGCAAAGGAAGCCAGCGTCACCAGCGAAACGAACATGGCAATGACCGAAAGGATGGGATTGAACCTCAACACTGATTCATAAATGAGCAGCTTAGAGGCAAATCCATTGAAAGGTGGAATTCCCGAAATGGCGAGGGCTCCGATAACATAGAAGGCCGCCGTCCACTTCATGTTACGAGCCAGCCCGCCCATCTTGTTTGTGTCCCTTGTCCCGATGCGGAAGAATATCGCTTCCGCGGTCATGAAGAGCAGTGCTTTGTAGAAGACATGGTTGATGATGTGAAAGACGCCCCCGTTCATGGCGTCACGGCCATAGCTGGCCAGTGCCACAGGATCGCTAATCACGGCTAGGCCCACCCCCACCCCGAGGAGCATATAACCTCCCTGCGAGATGGCATGGTACGCCATCATGCGCTTGATATCGGTCTGGTGGACAGCCATCATGACACCGATGAACATGCTGAGCACACCCACGATAATGACCACCCATCCAATGGCTGTGGTATTAATGTGGCCCCCATACAAGGTAAAGGTCACCCTATAAAGGGCGTACATGGATGTGTAGCTTGCGGCAAGAATCATGGGCGTCGTGCCCGCCGGTGCCACCGTATACGTGTCCGGTGCCCACATATGGAGTGGGACGCCTGCTAACTTCATCACAAAGGCAATGGCCAGCAGTGCCAGCGCTATCATATCCAGTGTAGTGTACTGCATATAGTGAGCTATGGCCGCGATACTGAGGACGTTGTACTGGGCGTAGAGTATGCCGATGGCAAAAAGTACCAGAAGAGCGCTCACCGCCGAAATGACAATATACTTGAAACCGCCCTCTATGGCATCGGCCATATTAGTGCGGTAAGCAGCAAGCGCGGCACCGGCGATGGACGCTATCTCCAGAAACACGAACATGTTGAACATATCGCCCGTGAACGCCAACCCCATCATCCCTGCATAGAGGAGCATCATGAGGGCATAGAACCGGGCCTGTCCGGTCTGTCCCTTCATGAAGTGCAGTGAATATATCAAGGAAGCCAGCGCAACTGTAGTGATGACCAGGCCCATGAAGATAGACATGCCGTCTACCTCAAATATGATCCGCACCGGCACCATGTAACCGTGCGGGAGGGCCAGCTCAGGCGCTGTGGCGCCAAAGGTGTAGACACGGATGCCAACGGCATGAACATTCTGGACCAGGATGGCTACCAGGAAGGCAATGAACGCAAAAATAGCCAGGCTGAATATGTTCCTGCCTCTGTCTCCCGCCCAGCCGATGCTGATGAGTGGGATAACGAAGGCCGCCACTAAGGGCAGAGCCACAATCAAGATCGGCGCGTGAGTGACCAGAAAATCCAAATCTTCTATCCTTTCAGTTTCCGGGATTTCTCGGAGTCAATATCTCCTGTATGGCGATAAGTGTGTATCACCATGGTTAGCATCAAGGCCAATACTGCAACGTTGATGACGATACTGGTCAGGGTGAGTGCCTGCGGTACGGACAGGACCATGGGCCCCTCTGGCACATCGGTGTAAATAGGGGCGTTCCCTCCTGTCCGGTAGCCCAGTGCGACGATAAACAGATTAACCCCCGACGACATCAGGGCAATGCCCATGATGAGCTTAATCAAATTCCGTTTGAACAGGATGATATAAAATGCTATTCCTATCAGCAGCGCCGACGCCACAAAAGGAAAATTGCCAGCAACGTGCTCCATTATTCTTCCATCTCCTCTCCACGGGCAAACAGTGCGATAGCCAGGATCACTGCCGAAAGGCCGGCTATGACCTTAAGTCCCACAGCAAAGTTCATCAAGGGAATGAACCCACCCGTCCAGAAATCCCCCGGGTTAGAACCGGTGGGAGGAATCCTGCCGAAGATGGGCGAGCCCACCAGAAAATTGTAGAAAAAGACGGTGCCCAACCCAGCAAAACCCAGGATAGCAAAGATTAAAGCCCCGGTGCTTTCCATTATTGTCAAAACACGCTCACGCAGCGATTTCTTGAGATCATGGGAACTGAAGGCCACCAGCAACGTGACCACACCGGAAACGACAACAGCACCACCCTGAAAGCCTCCACCCGGGGTAAGATGTCCATGTGCAATAACATACAGGCCAAAGACAAGGATAAACAGGATAAGCTGGTTGGCCACAGTGCGTACGATCTTGGACAGCATCAGGAACCATCCTCCTTGCGTTTCTGTGTTCGTAACAGGAGCAACACCCCGGTCACAGCTGTGAACAGTATGGTAGCTTCCCCCAGAGTATCAAGCCCGCGGTAGTCAAAGACCACCGACGCTACTACACTGTTGCTCCCGGTCTGGTTTTGGGCGTATTCAATTATATAATCGTCCATATCAGTCGGAGACGGGTCGCCGAAGGGGTGAATGAGCAGCATCCCGATCACCAGAAAGGCTACCAGAACAAGCAACAAGATCAGACCACTAACTTTTCTCATCATTCACTCCATACGTTTGGTCGCCCTGATGGTGATGACAAAGATGGCTGCGGTCACAGCGGCCCCAATTCCTGCTTCAGCAATGGCCACGTCGGGTGCCTTCAGAAGATAGAACTCAAACGCCAGCAACAGGCTCAGCACAGCCAGTGCCACGACCGAATATAGGAGATCCCGAAATATTACGACAGATATGGCACAGACAATCAGTGCCAGCGGTATAATGATATGCAGAACTTCAATCATTCTCTTTCTTTTCTAAGTCATCCACCACTGCCCTGGCGGGCTTTTCCCCGCTGCGATGTGCTGCCCGCGCCATGGCATGAGCGCCTGTGGCATTGGTGACCAGCAACGCCACCAGCGCCAGCACCGAGTGTATGCACATTATAGACTGGGGGGAATGACTCCCTGCAATTGCCCAGACTCCGGCGGACTGCACAATTACCGCAAGGATGAGGAAGATGGAGCCAAAGGTGGTGCATTTGGTAGTGGCATGCATTCTGGTGTACACATCGGGAAAGCGGTGGAGACCAAAAGCCCCGACAAAATTGAAGAAGAGGCCTATTCCTATGAAGACGTAGCTTACTGTGTTCAGTGCCCCCACTAAAACTTGTCCTTCTGAATGTATTTGGCCACATAGAGTGTCATGGCAAATGAGAGCAAAGCATACACGATGGCCACATCAACGAAAATTACATGATTGAACATCATCGCCAAAATGACCAGACTGGTCACCACCAGAGTGTTGGCGGTGTCAAAAGCCACCAGCCTCGTCGGCGCTCCCGGCCCTATGAAGACGCGAACCATGATGATGATAAGACACACCACCATGGCTATGATTGTCGGAAACCAGTTCATCCCGCGATTCTCCTCGCCCAGTCAGGAAAACTATCGCATATAGGATGGTAGTCTCTCGGCATATCCTTGAGCACCTCAGGGTCAACATTTATCCAGTGCACATACAGCTCGTTGGTTTTCTGGTCAACGTCCACGCTCAATGTTCCCGGCGTCAGGGTGATGGAATTGGCCAGGAAGGTGAGTGACATGTCGTTCTTCAGGTTGGGATTTATCTTCACGATAGCGGGATTAATTCGCCCGGTGATGACGCGGTAGGCCACGTCAACGTTGGCCTTAGCCATGGCAAAGAAAAAAGGGAACAGGTAAACGAGGAGGGTAAACCACCGCTTCGGGTTCAGCATGCGCAGGTCTTTACCGATGAACCGATTCCTCAGCAACGCACCAGCTATCACAGCGAACACTGCTCCGACGATGAGTTCGGCAGTACTCCATAAAAAAACGGTGCCGCTGCCGATGGTGAGAACCAGATAACTCACATAAGCGACCGCCGCCGTAACTAGAAACCTCATGCTTTATCGCACACGCAGCTTCTCTCTTGACCAGGATTCTATTTTGACGCTGCTATCTCGCTCTAATAGCTTAGTTTCCCCAAGCTCCTTAAAAGTGACGTAAACCTATACCACCAGTTGGAATTTGTCAAGATCCCCCTTTTCAATTTTGCATGGAGGCAGAGTATCAATCAATTGCCGTGGTCCCGCTAAACGCTCCTGAACCGAGAGGCCTATTAAATCTGCGCCTTCTATCGCTTTGTAGCATTGGCTTTCACTTGTTCCAGTATCCAGGAGCACCATCTTTCTATCCCTTCGCCAGTCTTGCAGGAAAGTTGGAAAACTTCGACTTCAGGGTTTAGCCCTGTGATGGAACGGCGGAAGGCGGCGATATCGAAATCCACATAGGGAAGAAGGTCCATCTTATTTATTATCACGGCGTCGGCATCGGCAAAAATCAGAGGATATTTAATGGGTTTATCATCTCCTTCAGGGAGGCTGGAAACCACCACTCTTTTGTGTTCACCCAGGGTAAATTCAGCAGGGCAAATGAGATTGCCCACATTCTCGATTAAGATTAAGCCTATGTCATCTAGGGGCATATCCTTTAAAGCCGCTTCAATCATGGCAGCCATTAAAGAGCAACTTTCCGGCATATTGCGGGTATTTATTTGAACTACTGCTTTTGCCTCGCTCTGCACCTTCTCAGCATCTACTGTGGAAGCAACATCGCCCTCGATAACAGCCACATTCAGCCTGCCCTTCAGCCTCGCCAGAGTTTGCAGAATAAGACTCGTCTTGCCAGCGCCCGGAGCTGACATGATGTTAATAACAAAAACCTTGTGCTTATCCAGCAGCTGCTGATTTCGGCTAGCTATGGTCTCATTGGCTTCCAGGACATTCTGGATAACTTCTATTCTTTTCATTCTACTTCCATGCTTTCAATAAAGAGTTCTCGCCCCTTGAAAATTTCTACGCTCCGCCCCTGGCATTTAGGGCAAGCCCACAGGGTATCTTGGGGCTGGAAAATTGTGGAACAATCCCGACAACGCAATTGAGCTGGCACCGATTCGAAGTGGAGCACTGCTCCTTGGGCGATGGTATTTTTGCTGAGAGAATCAAAATAGAACTGAATACAATCGGGGACAAATCCTGACAACTCACCAACTACTAAGTTAATTTGAATGACCTTGTTAGCTTGCGCCTCACCAGCTTTGGCTAAAGCAATGTTAATTATGTTTTCGGTCACTCCAAGTTCATGCATTTGGCGCCGCAAAACAAGTCGCCCTATTGTAAACTACTTTGTCCTTCGGTTTCAATGCACCTCGGCCCAACCAGTGTGATTATATGTCTGGCATTTGTGTTCACAGGCCGGCCGCCCAGTGTTGTCTTGACTTGGTTCTTTATAGCTTATTATTGCAGAGGCTACATGTGGCAGGTGGCACAACTTGTGGCAGAGCATGAACCACAGGAGGAACTTCCCCCAATCGGGGTAGATGTCCCTTCACCGCTCTTAGAGAAAGAGGAGAAAGATGAGAATATTCGCTTAGCGCTATGGTGACAGCGAGGGCAAGAAGCGTTTTTGTCTGCCTGGGTTTGGTGGCGAAGCAATTCAAACTTACAGCTGCAATCAGGACAAAGATATTCATAGATAGGCATCTTTACTCTTCTCCTTTCTCAAAAGCTTTCAAGAATACGTTGGGCACCTGTGGAACCTGGGTATCTGCCCATGTTTTGAGGCAACTTAAGGAGCAAAAGTTATAATGCTCGACTGCCTCTGGCCCTTTCCATAGTGAAACCATGAGCCAGCCGTTGAGCACCTCACACGGTCGCTCCTTTCCACTACACTCCACTCTCTCACCGCAAGAGTGGCAGATAAAATATTCCCGAGGCATTTAACTCTCCAGCCTGGCTTGTTTCTGTCTTCTTCTGGACATGCTGACCAGGTTAGACTGCCACCACCTCCTTGACTCCCGGCACTTTCTCTTTGAGTACCCGCTCAATTCCACCCTTCAAAGTCATAGTCGCCATAGGACAGCCACCGCAGGCACCGGTCAACCTTACTTTGACCACTCCGTCCTTGACATCTATTAACTCGACGTCTCCTCCGTCGGCTAACAAAGCTGGTCTTACCTGTGCCAAGGCTGCTTCTACCTTTTCTCTCATTCTTACCTCCTCGTTTTGTTAGAGGCTGCTTAATTTCGTTTTCCCGTTCATTTTCGCGTTTTGAAGCCCTTCACCACCAGATTCTGTAGTGCGACCCTTCAGGGTCGTGCAGCACGAGGCTAAAGCCTCGCACTACATTCTTAAATAGCCTCTTGTTAAATAGTAGAGCCAAATCCATCAGATGTCAAATTAAGCTGAACTTGCGACACCGGTCCGCACGAATAGAAATAGCAGGGAACTTGGTATGGGAACAAAGATAATCTATAATACAGTCTCAGGAGATTTGTCGCATGATCTCTGTGGAAGAAGCCCTGGAGAAGGTTCTAAGCTATGTTGAGGTCCTTGAGCCCGAACGAAAGCCCATTCTGAACTGCCTGGGGCAAGTTCTGGCTGAGGGTGTCTATTCCACTATAAATATCCCCCCGCTGGATAATTCCGCCATGGATGGTTTTGCCCTGCGAGCTGAAGATACTCGAGGGGCTACTGAATCATCACCGAGATATCTAGCCGTGGTCGGAGAAGTTGCTGCCGGGTCTTTGCCCACAAACGAAGTCAGACCTGGGACGGCTATCCGCATTATGACAGGAGCACCATTGCCCGAAGGGGCTGATGCCGTCGTCCGATTCGAGGATACCGATGAAACTAGCCGCAAGTCGTCCAAAAACGATTTGTCGCAAATCGGCATATTGTGCCAGGCGAAGAAGGGATTGAATGTCCGCTGTAGAGGTGAGGACATTGCCGAGGGAGACTTAGTCCTCAAAAAAGGCGAGGTGCTTCGCCCTCAAGAGATAGGAGTGTTAGCATCCCTGGGGCGCTCCGCCGCGCTGGTTATCCGTCGGCCGATTGTGGCTATCCTGGCTACGGGGGATGAGCTTATCGGTGTTGACCAGCCATTAGCTCCCGGTAAGATTCATGATAGCAACACCTATACCATTGCCGCTGAAGTCTCTCGTTACGGTGGGATTCCCAAAATCCTGGGCATAGGGCGCGATTCGGTTCAGTCTCTAACCGAGAAAATAGACGAGGGTTTGGACGCAGATATGCTCATTACCTCCGGCGGTGTGTCTAAGGGAGACTACGATATAGTGAAGGACGTCCTGGCCGAGCGCGGAGAAGTTGGCTTCTGGACGGTTTGTATGAAACCTGGGAAGCCACTCGCATTTGGGGTTATCAAGAAGGTGGTAGGAAGAAAGAAGAAAAAGGTGCCTCATCTGGGATTGCCGGGCAACCCCGTCAGCTCCATGATTACGTTTGAACAGTTCGCCCGTCCCGCCATACTGAAAATGATGGGGAAGAAAGTCCTGGGCAAGCCAGCTATCCAGGCGATTATTGATGATGATATTGTAAATACTGATGGCCGCCGCCTCTTCGTTAGGGTAAATGTAACCAGGCGTGGTGGTCAATACTATGCCTCCGTCACCGGTCCCCAGGGCTCAGGAATCCTTACATCCATGGTCAGGGCCAATGGCCTGGCCGTTATCCCGGAAAGCAGCCACGCGGTGAAGGCTGGGGACACGGTCGAAGTGCAGATGCTGGACTGGGCAGAGGAACAAAGCCAGAGCAAAACGCTGCCGATTGTTTCCATCGTGGGCAAATCGCAATCCGGCAAGACAATGCTTATGGAGCAACTTATTGCCGAGTTTAAGAAAAGAGACTGCAGAGTCGCTGCCATAAAGCACTGCCATGGCGGGATGGAGATAGACCACCCCGGAAAAGATAGCTGGAGATATGCTCAAGCGGGCAGTGATGCCGTGTGCATTAGCTCGCCTGGCAAGCTCGCCTTCATCAGGAATTTAGACCACGACCTTAGCGCTGAGGAAATTCTACCCGTCCTTGGTCCTGAATTTGACCTCGTCCTGGTAGAAGGATTCAAGAAAAGCAAACTCCCCAAGATCGAGGTGCATAGAAAAGAACTGGGAAATGATTTATTGTGTTCCCCAGAGGAACTTTCGGCAGTTGTTACTGACGGGTCACTGGATACTCTGGTAGCTGATACATGCAAGCTGACAGTCTTCAGATCGAGTGATACAGTGGCAGTAGCTGATTTCATAGAAAAGAATTTTGTGTTCAAAAGTCCGAGCAGCGCCTGTTGATTTCAAAGTCCCCCTCTTAAGATAAGAGGGGCTAGGGGAGTTATGAAAAGGGAGCCTTTGTTTTAGTTGCAGATATAGCGCAGAGAGAGAACTTTCATCAGCGGAAGACTAGAGGTGAAGAAAATGTTTACCGCAGGTATATTGACCATCAGCGACAAAGGGTCAAAAGGGGAGCGTCAGGATAGGAGTGGAGAGGCTATTCGCGAAATCCTCTCCGGCATGGATGCTCGCATTGTGAACTACGATATCGTACCTGATGAGAAGGAACTTATTATTGAAAAGCTGGTCAAGTGGGCAGACGAAGATAACCTGGATGTGGTCATCACCACGGGCGGGACAGGACTCACTCCTAGAGACGTTACTCCGGAGGCGACTCTTGCCGCGGTGGATAGGATTGTCCCCGGGTTTGCCGAGGCCATGAGGGCAGAGAGCCTCAAGAAAACTCCGCACGCTATGCTCAGTCGAGCAGTGGTGGGCACTCGCGGGAAATGCCTGATTATCAACCTGCCGGGAAGTCCCAAAGCAGTACGCGAATGTCTTCAAGTGATCCTACCGGCGCTGCCTCATGCGGTCGAAACGCTTAAAGGCGAAGCCGGCGAGTGCGGCGCATCTCAAACCTAGACCCAGAATAGCCTGGAAGCTGCCGGGCAATCTTCCTACTGTTGTCCTCTGCGTCTGGCTATTTCTTAAATGCTACTCGGTACACTGTATATACAACCAGTAGGTAGGCAATCGCCCTAATGGCAATTAGGAAAGCCTCCAGGGTGTCTTTGAAGCCCAGAAGCGTTAGCAGGTGGGAGAGCCCGAACAGCCCGAAGGTTATTGCGATGTACAGGGGCCATTTGTCTTTGGTTCTTTTGAAACCCACACAACCCAGGACCACTATTATGACGCAGAGTATTAGATTTACCAGGCTTATTGTATCCACGCTTTTCCCTCCTTTCTATGTATTCTCTTCAAGCCGGCAGACCGCGAGTGTTCGGCAAGCTTGAAGCATACTAGGACACATGCTCGTTGACTGTCAAGATGTTACACAACAAGTAGGCATGGCCGCTTTCATGCGGATAGCCAGATATCATAGCCTATCCAGTCCTGAGGCTTCGCATAACTTCCCCGATGCCGGGCCTTTTCCCATACATGAGCAGGTAAGTTCTGAAAATCCTGATGGTTAATAGCAATGTTCCAATGATGGAGAGCGCCAGCACCGCTATACTGACGACCAGTTGCCAGGCGGGCACTACACCTACGCCGAGCCTCATTATCACTTCCACAGGAGCTGAGAGAGGGAAAATGGTGAAAAAGACCCAGGCGGGGTTGTCCGGGAAAAACATCAACAAAGACGTGAACCACAGCGGTATAAGTGCAGGAAGTGTGAAGACCCCGATCAGCTGTTGCCCTTCGCGGGAATTGGAACTGATGGCGCCGATAGCCGCTGAAATCACGGCGAACAACAAGTAGCCGAGGATGAAATATACTATGGCCAGAACAACGAAATTGGCCGGCAATCGTATCGTGCTGACAAACCTGCCGATGGACGAAGAAGCCAGGTTCAACAGGAGTGGGGCCGAGATTACCCAGACAGCCACCTGTACCAGCCCGGCGGCGCCCATACCTAGGACTTTGCCGGTCAGCAATTGGCGGGCGGAAACAGACGACAACAATATCTCTATAAGGCGATTCTCTTTCTCGTCAGCCAGCCCCTGGAGCAGATAGGTGGAGGAGAAAATGATGGAGAGAGCCAGTAGAACGCCAAAAACAAAGGGAATGATCAGGTTCCCGTATCCACCTTGCTCTGGAGCCACTTCGCCAGTCTCGGTAAGCCTGGTGGTGACCAGATTCAAGGGTGCTTCAATCCTGGCTATGGTAGCTGTGGGGACCTTCCCTGCCAACAAATTCCCTACCAGAAAATTGTTGATCGCCGCGGTTATGGCAGGGGATGCCGCAAGCTGTTTTTCCAAGGTGTAACGGTTAATCGCTCCGGCAGAAATATAATCCGGCGGGATGACGAAATACTCGTTAATGTCGCCCTTGACCAGCGCTTCAGTCGCGTCATCCGGCGTGTCAAAGTTGACCAGCGTTATATTTCCCTGGCTGGTATATTGCTGGAATCCACCTAGCTCATCTACATATCCAATAGTGACCGCTTCCACCGTCGGCCTGGCAATTCCTGATACCAGATGGAATACCCCTATTAGCAGCAGGACTATCAGTGGTACGATAAGGGTCATGACGATAAACCCTCTCCTCGTTACCGTGTGCCGGAATTCGTGCCTCAATACCAGAAGCGTCTTATTCATGGGCCTTACCCACTACCCTTAGAAATATTTCGTTAAGTGGAGGAGTAGCCACTTCAAAGCGATTAATTAATACTCCCTGGCTGACCAATCGTTCCAAGACTTGCTGGGGAGCTGTATTCCCATCAAGGACCAGCTCCACGTAGCCTTTGTGGGGGCGTTTCTCGGTCACTCCCGGCACTTCTCCCATTTCTCCCTCAAACTCCAACAGGACCGAATTGCTTCTATACCTGGACTTGATTTCAGCCAGATTCCCGTAAAGGACGGAGCGTCCGTGATCTATCATCAATATGCGGTCACATAGTTCTTCAATTTCATTCATCTGGTGTGTGCTCAGAATTAAAGCTTTACCTTGATTCTTCAAGTCAAAGAGCATCCCTTTCAACAACTCCACGTTGACCGGGTCGAGCCCGGCAAAGGGTTCGTCCAGAACAACCAGTTCCGGGCTGTGGATGACGCTGACGATGAACTGAATGATTTGTCCCATGCCCCGGCTCAACTCTTCAATCTTTTTTCCCTTGTGGGGCAGCATACCTGTCTGACTGAGCAACACGTTAGCTTTCTCCTCGGCTGAGTGCCTGTCCATACCCTTGAGAGAGGCAAGATAGATGATAGAGTCGAGGACCCTCAGTTTCTTGTACAGTCCTCTTTCCTCAGGCAGGTAGCCAAGCTTGTTTTTGGTGGATTCACTCAACTTCTCGCCGAGGATGGTCACCTCGCCCGAGTCCGGCTTGATAATGTCCATCATCATCCTGATGGTGGTAGTCTTGCCGGCACCATTAGGACCAATCAGACCGAATATCTCGCCTTGAGCCACGGAGAAAGACAGGTCGTTGACCACGACCTTATCAGCAAAGGACTTGACTACATGGTTGACTTCAGCAGCAAGCATAATAGCAGTTCCTTCCTAATTCGCATTTTATCATAGCATCAACAGCGTTAGTGACTTTGTAACAACGCATGAAGATGTTCAGGACTCGCCTCCGATACCGGCCGGGTAAATGCCTTCGGCGTTCCTGAGGCTCCAATAATTACCATGCGCCTAAGTGATTTAATGGGGAAGGGAAGTAATCCCACCCATCGACTCGTCCCGGATAACTCCCGGGCTTCAGCACAAGCCCGAAGGCGCTCTCAATCGGTCACCGCTGGAGGGATACAACCTGCTTTTACCAGGGCGTCATGAGTTGCCTTAGCACTGTTTATCATGGACTCAACTTTCTTGCGCAACTCTTCACGGCTGATCTTTACCGAGGCAATTCCTTCCTTCTGAGCTTCCATCCCTACATCTACTGCTTCCTGAACAAAAGCTGTCGTCTCCCCCATTGTCGGCACGATGTTATCTTCATTCATGCCGCGCTCTTCGGCATATTTTGCCAACGACTTAGCAGCGACGATGCACATATCGTCAGTGATTGTCTTCGCCCCGACGTCGAGAACGCCACGAAATATGGCCGGAAAGCCTACGGAATTATTTACCTGATTGGGGAAATCGGACCTGCCAGTGGCTACAATTCTGGCTCCTGCCTCTTTAGCTTCCCAGGGCCAGATTTCAGGTATAGGATTGGCGCAAATGAAACATATAGCGTCCTTCGCCATCAACTTGATTTGTTCAGGCGTAATTACTCCCGGCCCTGACTTGGCATAGGAGATAAGCACATCAGCACCCTTTAATGCCTCAGATAAGCCGCCAGTCCTTTTCTCGGCATTTGTAGTCTGGCAGAACCGCCATTTGTCGGCATATTCCTCTTTGTTCTCCGCTATATCTTTCCGTCCGGGATGCAGGATGCCTTTACTATCAACCACAATAGTGGCTTCTGGCCTGGCTCCGCTGGCGAAGAGAAGTCTGGCAGAAGCCACGTTGGCTGCTCCTGAGCCATTGAGCACAATCCTTACCTCGCTCATCTTCTTGCCCGCAATTTTCAAAGCGTTTATCAACCCGGCCATCATTACCGTAGCCGTTCCCTGCTGGTCATCATGCCATACAGGAATCTCAGCTTCGGCCCTCAGGCGATCGAGGATATAGAAGCACTTGGGATTGGAAATATCTTCCAGGTTAATGCCGGCGAAGGATGGCTGCAGCCATTTAACCGCCTGAATGATTTCATCAGGGTCTTTAGTATTCAAACAAATGGGCACAGCATCTACACCACCAAGGTATTTGAACAATAAGCACTTTCCTTCCATTACGGGATAGCCCGCCTTGGGACCGATATCCCCGAGTCCCAGCACCCTGGTGCAATCGGAAACAACAGCTATGGTGTTCCATGCATTGGTTAGCTCGGCAAATTTCGACACATCTGCCTTTATCGCCCGGCAGGCCTCAGCAACGCCGGGGGTATAATAGATGGCAAAATCATTAAAATCACGGACCTGGCACTTGGGCACTGTCTGCATCTTACCCCGATAGAAGGCATGCAATTTCATAGCATCTTCCGCTGGCTTCTTTGCCTTGGCCAAAAGCTCTTCCTTGGTTACTTTTTGTGACATAATTCCCTCCTTTTAATGGACTCTGGTAAGTATGTTAGCTACACAAGCTGGGCTTCTCTCCTTCGCTTCTTCGACTCCTCCAGCAATGTCTCTATTTCCCGTGGAGCCTCTCTCACTCCCAGACTTCGTCTTCGGCGAGGTCTTCTTCCATTTCTAATTCGTCGTCCTCGTCCTCCATATAATTCATGGGGCCTTCGTGGCTAAGGGACTCTCTTCGGCCCAGGAATGGGCGAGAAAAGACCTTCCTTATCTCGGCGCCGCATTCGGGGCATCTTGTCAGCGGTTCGTCATTTATCCCCTGTCTGATCTCGAACCTCTCCTTACACAGCTTGCAGTGAGTACCGTTCTTTGATTTATACTCATAAATTGGCATCGCACCCTCCTCCTTTCAATAAGACAGTTTTTCTTTCATAACTCCCGTAACCCCTCTTATCTTAAGAGGGGAGTCTGTAGGCAAACTTACCTTCTGCAAATAGGCGCAATACACTGGGCAACTACATTGTCTATTCTGTAGTGCGACCCTTTGTGGTCGTGCGGCACGAGGCTAAAGCCTCGCACTACACTTTTGGACACCTTCATAATAGCAAGCGATCATTTCGCTCGCAATCATAAGTCCCGACCAGTCGGGACAAAGCTTTCTACTTTCCGCAGCAATGCTTGTATTTCTTGCCTGAGCCGCACGGGCAGGGGTCGTTACGCCCAACCCTTTTGCCCACAGGCACCGCCTCTTTCTTCTTTTGCGGAGCTTCCTTGGCAAGACCAACGTGGAAAATGCTATGGGCGACGTCATGCTGAATGCTGGCCAAGAGGGCTTCAAAATAGGCGTGCCCTTCTCTCTTGTAAACTACCAGCGGCTGTTCCTGGCCGACAGCCCGCAGACCTATCCCCTGACGCAAGTGGTCCATAGCAGTAAGATGCTCCATCCATAACCGGTCAACGACTCGCAACATTACCAGCCTCTCCGCTATTCGCATGTTTTCAGGGCTGAGCTCCTGCTCTCGCTGGTTGTAAAGCTCAGTGACATAATCAGTCAGCTTCTCTGCAATTTGCTTGTCGCTGAGTTCGGAAAGTCCGTTGCTTCTGAACTGTGGAGGCAAAGGGAAAATGGTGGATACATCCTCGAGTAACGCGGAGAGATTAGATTTCTGCTCTTCACCCTCTCCTTCTTCCTCTCCCTTGAAGGGAGAGGCTGGGTGAGGGCTGCCGAGATGCTTGGTCACCAGACTCTGGATTTCATCCCGGAGCATAGAGAGTATATTTGCCTTGAGGTCGGCGCCGCTGAGGATTTTCTTCCTCTCGGCGTAAATCACTTCGCGGTGCGTGTTGACGACATCGTCATATTCCACAAGGTGTTTGCGAATATTGAAATGGTAGCCCTCGGTCTGAACCTGGGAATTGGTCATAGCCTTAGTAGCGAAGGAATGCTCAATGGGGGTATTTTCATCCATACCCGCCCACTGCATAAGTCCCTTAACACGGTCGCCGCCAAAGCGGTGGACAATCTCATCTTCCAGTGAAGCATAAAAACGAGAGCTGCCCGGGTCTCCCTGCCTTCCTGACCTTCCCCGGAGCTGATTATCAATGCGCCTGGCTTCGTGGTGCTCGGTGCCTACAATATGAAGTCCGCCCAGTTCAACCACGTTGTTATGCTCTTCCTGCCACTCGGCCGGGTCACGCTCCTCAGGATTGCCACCCAGGATAATATCCACACCACGCCCGGCCATGTTCGTGGCCACAGTTACCGCTCCCAGCCCCCCGGCTTGAGCGATTATGCCTGCCTCTTTCTCATGATGCTTGGCATTTAACACCTCATGGGCAATGCCATTTTTCTTCAGGAGGTCAGATAAATACTCGGATTTCTCAATAGAGGTCGTGCCGATAAGGACGGGCCTTTTCTGCTCATATAGTTGCTTGACTTCCCTGGCTACGGCGGCAAACTTGGTTTTCTCGTCTTTGTAAATCTGGTCAGGGTGTTCGGTCCGAATCAAGGGCTTGTTTGTGGGGACGACTACCACTTCCAGCTTATAGATCTTGTGGAACTCCTCGGCTTCCGTGGCGGCGGTACCAGTCATGCCCGCCAGTTTTTGATACATGCGGAAGTAGTTCTGGAAGGTGACGGTAGCCAGAGTGACTGATTCTCGCTGAATTTTTACCCTCTCCTTGGCCTCGATGGCTTGATGCAACCCCTCAGAGTATCTCCGGCCGAACATCAATCTGCCGGTGAATTCATCCACGATGATGACCTGTCCATCCTTGACCACATAGTCCTTGTCCCGCCTGAACAGGGCATGAGCCTTAAGGGCGCTCTCCATATATTGAGTGAGAAAGTAATTGGAGGGGTCATAAAGGTCAGGCGCTTTTAGCAAGCCTTCATGCTTCAGCATCTTCTCCATCTTGGTCATGCCATTCTCGGTAAGGTGGACTGAACGAGTTCGCTCATCAATGGTATAGTCTGCGTCTTTGCTGAGCCGGGAAACTAACTGGGCGAAGGCGTAATACTTCTTAGTCGCCTCCTCGGCAGCACCGCTGATAATCAACGGTGTGCGGGCTTCGTCAATAAGGATGTTGTCCACCTCATCCACGATGGCGTAGTTCAAGGAACGCTGCACGCATTGGGACAAGTCCCAGACCATATTATCTCGGAGGTAATCAAAACCAAACTCATTATTGGTGCCATAGGTTATATCTGCCTCATAAGCCTGGCGGCGGGTGACAGGGCGGAGAGACTTCCACTTCTGGTCTTCCGACTCGTAGCCGAGATCATAGATATAGGAAGGGGCAGCTTGGCCGGTGGCCTGCTGAGCATTAATGCAGGCCACGCTTACACCCAGCGCGTGGTAAATAGGACCCATCCAGTGCGAATCCCGCTTGGCGAGATAATCATTAACAGTAACCAGATGGCAGCCTTGTCCGATAAGGGCATTCAGGTAGAGGGGCAGGGTAGCTACCAGGGTTTTTCCCTCACCAGTCTTCATCTCGGCTATCTTGCCCTGGTGGAGGACGATTCCCCCCAACAACTGGACGTCGAAATGTCTTTGCTTTATGGTTCGCTTGGCTGCTTCCCTGACGGCAGCGTAAGCCTCGGGCAGAATCTCATCCAGGCTCTCGCCATCCTTCAGCCGCGCCTTGAACTCATCAGTCCTGGCTTGAAGCTCAGCGCCGCTGAGTTTTTCAAATTCAGGCTCCAACGCGTTTATGTCTTCAACCAGAGGCTGAAGGCGTCCTAACTCTTTCTCGTTGGAATCAATCAGACTGCTAAGCCACTTAAACATTTTCGGCTATCAGCCCTCAGCTAACCGCTGATTGCTGACTACTGATTACTGACTACTCTACTATCCCTGGAACATCGCACCCACTGACAAGCCGGTGTGGATGCGGTGAATGGCTTCGCCAACAAGCGAAGCTATAGACAAGACGGTAATCTTATTCAGTTTCTTGTCATTATTGACAGGTATGGTATCGGTGACCACTACCTCTTTCACCGGGCTGGCAGCTATCCTCTGGATAGCCGGACCGGAGAACACGGGGTGAGTGCAGCAGGCATAGACTTTCGTAACACCACGTTTTAGAAGAGCGTTGACCACCCCGACCAGCGACCCGGCAGTATCAATCTCATCATCAACCGTCAAAGCATGCATTCCCTCAACTTCGCCAATTACGTTGAGAGTCTCACTGGCATCGGCATTGCCCACACGCCTCTTCTCCATGATAGCCAGGGGCGCTCCAAGTTTAGCAGCCACATCACGGGCAACCTTGGAAATACCAATATCAGTTGCAACTACTACCAGGTTATCCAGAGCTTTTTCCTTGAAATATTGAGCCAACATGGGCCGCGCCGTGAGTTCATCCACAGGTATAGTGAAGAATCCCTGAATTTGAGGGGCATGGAGGTCCACAGTGAGCAATCTGTTAGCTCCAGCGGTAGTAATCAGGTCGGCAATCAAGCGAGCGGTGATAGGAACCCTGGGCTGGTCTTTTTTGTCAGTGCGGCTATAGCCATAATAAGGAACGACAGCGGTAATCCGCCCTGCCGACGCTCGCCTGAAGGCATCCAGCATGATAAGTAACTCGACCAGACTTTTGTTAACTGGAGAACAGATAGGCTGGATGATAAAAACGTCCCGTTCTCGGACATTTTCCAGGATGCGTACAAAGATGTTCTCATTGCTGAACTCGAAGACCTCAGCCTCCCCCAACGATATGTCCAAGTAATCACACACAGCCCTTGCTAGGGCGGGGTGAGCGGTGCCGCTGAACACTTTTAATTCGTCCATCATCGCCTTTTAGTTATCAGAATACTAACTTGATTATAGCATGAAATCATCGCTGTTTCTCAGCGTTTTTTCTCTTGTCCTACAGTCTATCCCTTGCTTCAGATTCTTCTTACAAGGTTACGGTGCAGAATCTAAAATATTGGACGCACGAAGAGACATTACAGAGATTCCTTATGCTCTTCCCCACTCGACTTTGCTTCTCGTAATTGGAAATAGACAACAGTCATAGCTGTAATGGTGACGGGCTCCACCAGCAAGCCGCGCAAGAATACTCCTGCCAGCGGTATCCGGCTGATGAGTGCCGACATCGCACCAAAAACAAGAAGAATCGCGAAAAGCTTCCACCAATTTCCTTTTACCAGTTTCCAGCTGGTTCTTAGCCCAAAACTGTCTTCCATGACGCACGCCGGTGCAGAAAGGCGTAGCCTCGTCGCAACGTAGAGCCCGATTAGGAATAGGCAGCCTATTGCTACTTGAAGAACAATGACGGAAGGCCTCACACCCTGATCAAGGGGAGACGTTCCGATAAGTATGTAAGGAATTACTGCTGTCGTCATGCTGGCAATCATCAGAGTGTAAAGTGCCAAGCCTGCGATGGCCGGAACCAGTAGCCTAGGCACTTTCTTAAGTCCTTTAGATAAGGCCTCCTTCAGACCCAGCTTATTTCCTTCCTCAAGTTCCCTTACTTTAAGAATGGCCGCAGCCGATGCCCATACCCCCAGGAAGAAGCCCACGATGAAATAGAGTGTGACAAATGGGATAGGAGGCATTGAAGGGAGCTCCCCAGCCTCCCCCACGATGGACAGCGTTAGATAATAAGAGAGAAAATTGGCGAGTGTTCTTTCAATCGGGAACACTGCGGGCAGAATAAAAAGTACTATGAGGGTAGGGTCCTTTTTGAGAAGGTTGAAAGCTCTCTTTACCGTGTTGATTATCTTCAACTTTGACATTACCCAGACCTCCAATCGCGATTATCTTAACACGGTCAAGGAATTTTGGAGAGAATCAAACGAGGAAGAAGTCCCTCATACAAGCCCAGGAATGGGGAACTGTTGGCACATCTCCCGTACTTCCTGGCGGACTTGTTTTTGTGCCCGCTTATCCCCCGAAGGAGAAAGCACTTTGGCCATGAGACAAGCAATACGCTTCATTTCGTCTGTGCCAAAACCTCTCGTGGTGACTGCCGGGGTGCCCAGCCTGATACCGCTTGTAATCACCGGCGGCTTGGGGTCAAAAGGAATGGTATTTCTATTTACCGAGATGCCGGCGGCCCACAGAGCTTCCTCAGCATCCTTCCCGCTCATCTCTTGCGGAGAGAGGGCAACAAGCACAATGTGGTTGTCTGTGCCCCCCGAAACAATACGCATCCCGTATCTCTGGAGTTCGGAAGCCAAAACGCGAGCATTCTTCAGCACTGACTTCTGGTAGTCAACGAACTCGGGCTGCATAGCTTCGAAAAAGCACACGGCTTTGGCGGCGATGATATGCATGAAAGGACCACCCTGCATGCCGGGGAAAACTGCAGCATCAATAGCTGCAGCCAGTTCCTCGTCACACAAAATAAAGCCACCCCGGGGTCCCCGCAAGGTCTTCTGCGTGGTAGACGTAGTAACCTGAGCATAGGGCAAAGGGGAGGGATGGAGTCCAGCGGCTACTATCCCTGCTATGTGAGCCATGTCAACCAATAACTTGGCTCCTGCCTTGTCAGCTATGTAGCGAAGCTTCTCAAAATCAATGATGCGACAATAACTGCTCGCCCCAGCTATAATTAGCTTGGGCTTGTGCTTCACAGCCAACTTCTCAATCTCGTTGTAGTTAAGCATCTCGGTTTTGGGATCGACCCCATAAGGAACAAAGTTATACCACTGCCCGGAGAAATTGACCGGGGAGCCGTGAGTGAGATGCCCGCCATGGCTGAGGCTCATCCCCATAACAGTATCTCCGTGTTCCACCAGAACTGAATAGGCCGCCATGTTAGCCTGAGCGCCGCTATGGGTCTGGACGTTGGCATGTTGGGCTTTGAAGAGCTTCTTGGCCCTTTCGACGGCCAAATCTTCAATCTCGTCTATATACATACAGCCGCCATAATAGCGACGTCCGGGGTATCCTTCGGCATATTTATCGGTTAGCACCGAGCTCTGGGCCTCAAGCACTGCCCGACTGGCGTGGTTTTCAGAGGCAATAAGATTTATGCTGCTTGCTTGCCTTTCAGCCTCCAGTCTCAGGATTCGAGCTACTTGGCTATCACGGTGCGGCGAGGGAAATGCCTTGTTGGTTTTCACATTCGTGTTATAATAGTACTTAATATTTCATTCTCGGTCAATAAGAAAAACCCATCAAAACGGGTTCCCCCAGCGTCGTTGACAGAACGTGTTTACAGTGATAAATTAATCTGTTTAGCAATTAAAGGGAGAGAGTGCTAAATGGCTGTGACAGAAAGAAGAGAAACCGTTCTCAGGGTGATAATTGAAGATTATATCACCAGAGCAACACCGGTATCTTCAAATGCTATCGTGGAAAAGTACGGTTTGAAGGTAAGCCCGGCTACCATCCGCAATGACACAGCATACTTAGAAAGAGAAGGATATGTTATCCATCCTCACCGTTCGGCTGGAAGCATACCTACTGATAAGGCTTATCGCTACTATGTGGAATTGATAGGGGAAGAGATTGAATTGCCCCGTGTTGAGCAGTATCTAATCCATCAAATATCTCAGGAGGCAAAAGAAGAACTGGAGCAATGGCTGAAAACGGTGGCAGCGCTTCTGGCACGCCTTGTTCACAACCTGGTCATAATAACCACTCCCAAAGCGGTTCGTTGTCGCTTCAAGCATCTCGATTTGGTGGCCTTGCAGGATTTCATGGCTTTGCTCATCGTCGTTCTGTATGAAGCAAAAGTTAGACGGCAGGTGTTATCTTTTGGTAGAAAGGTCAGCCAGGATGAGCTAACGAAGCTAGGTAACAAACTTACCTCTATTTATGGCGGGATGACCAGCAGCGAGATACTGGCCAAGAAAGAAGGACTTTCTTCTGAAGAGAGGCAGGTATCTGAATCTTTAGCAAATATTATGGCTGCTGAAGACAAGCTAGAGTATGGCGAGACCTATCTTGAAGGACTGCGTTTGCTGCTGAGTCAACCAGAATTTACAAACAACCCTAGAATACTGGGAATTTTGGAAGTGCTGGAAGGGGACGACTGGCTTAGAAATATATTTTGCCAGGAATCTGGCAAAGTAGGGGTGAAGGTGGTCATTGGGGAAGAAAACCCAGAGCCAGCATTGCAGGACTTGAGCTTAATAGCCAGCCAATACGGAGTACTTAATAAGGCCAGTGGCATTGTGGGAGTGATTGGCCCTAGACGAATGGACTACGCTAAGACTATTTCTTCGCTTAACTTCCTCTCAGCACTGCTGAGCGACTCCGTGGCTGAATACGTTTGAAGGAGGCCCGACGTTGGCTGAAGGTGACGAGGTAGTTGAAACAGGTACTGAGCAAGCCGAGGACATTGAAACACTCCAGCAAGCCCTAGCCGAGGAAAAAGAAAAGGCAGAAAGATATCTGGCCAATTGGCAAAGAAGCCAGGCAGACCTCCAGAATTATGCGAGACGGGCTGAGCAAGAAAAATCAGAGACAGTTGAGTTTGCCAACAGGACGCTTATCCTGGATTTGCTGCCTATCCTGGACGATTTTGAGAGGGCACTTGCCTCCCTGTCAGTTGAACTTGAAGGGCAGAATTGGACTGACGGCATAGAACTCATCTATAATAAACTCAAAACTGTTCTGGAAGCTCAGGGGCTGGCTGAAATTAAGGCCAAGGGAGAATGCTTCGACCCCTATTTTCACGAAGCGGCGGGGCAAGTAGACGGGGAAGAGGGCATAATAGTAGACGAACTCCGCAAAGGCTATCAATTTAAGGGCAAGCTGCTTCGTCCCAGCATGGTTATGGTAGGCAAAGCTAAGGACAATAAGAAGCTGAAAGAAAGTTCAGAGGAGGACTAGCATGGCTAAGGCAGTAGGTATTGACCTGGGAACAACATTGAGCGAGGTTGCTGTTATAGAGGGCGGAAAACCGAAGCTTATCCCCAGCTCGGAAGGCTCAAACCTGTTCCCTTCGGTTGTGGCAGTAAGCAAGACTGGAGAGCGGCTAGTAGGGCAGGTAGCTAAACGTCAGTCTATTGTTAACCCGGAGAACACCATTTATAGCATCAAGCGCTTCATGGGAAGAAAATGGGGGGAACCGCCAGGAAGGGAATTGCCTGTGGAAGAGGATGCACGCCGCGTATCCTACAAAACAACTCGGGGTCCTAATAACGAAGTCAGAGTAATAATGGGGGGGAAGGAATACACTCCTGCGGAAATATCGGCGATGATCTTGCAGAAAGTAAAAACCGATGCCGAAGCTTATCTTGGCGACAAAGTGACAGAAGCAGTGATTACAGTGCCAGCTTATTTCAATGATAGCCAGCGGCAGGCAACCAAGGATGCCGGTGCAATTGCAGGACTGAACGTCCTTCGTATCATTAATGAACCAACTGCCGCCGCCTTAGCTTATGGTGCGGATAAGAAAAAAGAAGGGACAATTGCTGTGTATGACCTTGGTGGAGGCACCTTCGATATCTCAATATTGGAGATCGGGGAAGGCACCTTCCAGGTCAAGTCCACCAGCGGTAACACTCACCTGGGTGGGGATGACCTCGACCAGCGTGTTATCGAATGGCTGTGTAGTGAATTCAAACGGGACCAGGGAATTGACTTAAAGAACGACCGCATGGCAATGCAGCGCCTTAAGGAAGCGGCAGAACGAGCTAAGGTTGAACTTTCTACTGTGCAGCAGACTGAGATAAATCTTCCTTTTATTACCGCTGATGCCTCGGGGCCAAAACACCTTACTATCACCTTGGGCCGCGCCAAGTTGGAACAACTCGTAATGGATTTGGTGGAGCAGAGTCTAGAGCCATGCGGTCAGGCACTAAAGGACGCCCAACTGACTTCAGCTCAGATTGATGAAGTTCTCCTTGTCGGTGGGCAAACTAGAATGCCCTTAGTGCAAGAGAAAGTGAAACAGTTCTTTGGTAAGGAGCCGTCGAAAGGAATCAATCCTGACGAGGTTGTGGCTATGGGAGCAGCTATTCAGGCTGGGGTGCTTAAGGGTGAGGTGGGGGAAGTCCTCCTTCTCGATGTCACCCCGCTCACTTTAGGGATAGAGACGCTGGGCGGAGTAGCGACGCCGCTTATCTCCCGCAACACTACTATACCCACTTCAAAGAGCCAAATTTTCAGCACCGCTAGTGACAGTCAACCAAGCGTGGAAATACACGTCCTTCAAGGGGAACGTCCTATGGCTGCTGATAACCGAACGCTGGGGCGATTTGTACTCGATGGCATTCTGCCAGCGCCACGAGGGATGCCCCAGATCGAGGTGACCTTCGATATAGATGCCAATGGCATCCTTAATGTTAGCGCTCGTGATAAAGGCACGGGGAGAGAACAGAAAATTACTATTACCGCCTCTAGCGGATTGAGCAAAGAGGAAGTGGAAAAGATGAGGCGGGAAGCTGAGCAGCATGCTACTGAGGATGTCAAACGCAAAGAGGAAGTAGAGATCCGAAATTCCGCCGACACCCTGGCCTATACCGCAGAAAAGACTCTCCGTGACTACGGAGATAAGATACCCGCCGATGTAAAGAAGGACATAGATGCTAAGATAGCCGGCGTAAAGTCAGCCCTTCAAGGGAAAGATGTAAACACCATTCGTAAGGCTATGCAGGAGCTATCGGATGCTATGCAGAAGGTTGGAGCATCGGTTTACCAGCAGCCCGGGCAACCACCACCTGGTGGAGAGGAGCATAAGGGGGGAGAAGAAGGCACGGTGGAAGGGGAGTTTCGCGAGGTCTGAGCAACAAATATTTGAATATTAGTCCCTGATTCCCGCGAAATCGGGAACACGAAATTACACTTTTCTCAAGGAGCGTGATGGCAACGTTTGAACTGGAACAATTCGTCATAACTGCCAACAGAATCTGGCAAACAGCGCTAGAGGAAAAGCGGTTAACTCACAACCCCTCTGATGGGGAACTGAGAAAGCTTGTGGGAAAAGAGCCGGGGGTCAGGAAGACGTTGTACAGGAACTTTGTCGCCCAAAGTGAGCCCACTTCCAGGTCAGCAATGTTTACCAAGAACAGCATTGACCATCCTTTTGGGCAGGATGAACTAAGACTATTAGCTCAGTGTGAAGAGGCTTTGGGCAAGGAAAGGTTGATTTCCATAGACAGAATTGTGGGCAACGAGACTAGTAATACCACGGTCAGGTTAATTGTTCCTGAGCGGTTTGCCCATGTTGCCTATGGAGGCAAGAGCCTGTTTATACCCCCAAAGGGAGAAGTCAAGAAACCAACCTACTGCATCTTGTTCTTCGCTGACGAGGCTTTTGAGACTAATCAGTCAAAACCGCTCCCCGAGAAAGACATCACTATCAGATTGGCTATGCTGGATGATGGAAGGTTTGTCAAGATAATCAGGAATGGTAACTACATAGGTGAATACAAAAAGGGAGTTTTTGCCGCCGAGGATTGGGTAGCCAAGACGAAAAGAGGGGGCATCTTCTTACATGCCGGCTGCAGAGAAGACTACCTTCAATCAGCACACGGGGACTATCGGCTAGCCAGGACGCTACTTGTGGCATTAAGTGCCAACGGGAAAACAACTACAACCTGTAGAATCCTGGCCAGAAAAGGAAAGGAAAAATCCTGGCTTATTCAGGATGATGGGGGGACCCTCATGCCCGATGGTTCTTTTCATGGATTTGAAGCCGGGGGAATATTCGTAAAAACAGAGGGCGTGAACCCCGGGGAGCAAATCGAAATATATTACGGACTATTAAAACCGGAGACTGTCTGCGAGAACGTCTACGTGACCGAAGACGGAGATTTTGATTTTCATAACTTGGATAGAACGTCCAATGGCAGGGCAGTGATATTAAGGAGAGATTTTATGCATGCCAGTCGTTATATAGACGTGGATAGGATTGACAACCTGATTCTCATCACGAGGGGGCCACTGACTCCGGCAATATCAAAGCTCACACGTGACCAGGCAGCAGCTTTGATGATTGTGGGACAGGCAATGGAGTCCTCATCTGGCGACCCAACCCAAGCCGGGAAAATTAGAAGCGAGTTCTTTTACGACCCCTTTGTCGCCGGAGACCTGGCTGAGCATGCTAATACATTTTATGACATAATAAAAGGTATTCCCAACCTGAATTACTATTTGATAAATACTGGGGGAATAGGAGAAGGGGAACGTCGCAGAGATATAAGATTGGAATTCACCATGGCAATACTCGATTCTTTATTGAGAGAAGGTTTGGAGGATTGGGTGGATTCCCCAACAGGCCTCAAGGTGCCCAAGGCCGTAAGATACCTGGATGATATTTACTTGCATCCTGAAAAACTTTACTCCAGAACTGAATTCGCAGAAAAGCAGCGGGAACTTAACAAAGTTAAATATGAGTCCGTGAGAAAACTCGGAGACTCCTTACATCCTGATATAAGGAAGGTTTTTGGCCAGCCCAACATCGCATAAGAGAACTGTAAGTCTCACGCGCTTTGTGTGGAGTTTCGGGGTTAGACAGCTGTAGATCATAGGGAGGGCAAGAAGTGATAGAGTCCGCTGAACTTTACGAAAAACTAAAGAAAGAGAAAACAGAGCTGTCAGAAAAGATAGAGCAGTTGAGAGCTCTTGGGCAACCATCGGCAGAGAGAAAGGAAGGCAGTCCATTCGGCAAAAGGGAGGAGGGAGCCGATGAAGCCTCCGAACTAGAGACAAGGCTGGCCTTGGGAAAAAGGCTGGAGGAGTCTCTAAGTGAAGTTGAGCATGCCCTGCAAAAATACGAAGCCGGCACTTACGGATTGTGCGATTCCTGTGGGCAACCTATAGAGCAAGCTCGCCTTGAAGCTATACCCCAGGCAAGCTTATGCCTGAAGTGTAAGGCAGGCCAGGCAAAGGATGCAAAAGGTGCAAGATAGTGAGCCTTCGGGTGAGTCGACGTCCGGCAAAAGAACGGATTTCGTGCGTGAAGATAAATCAGAAATTTCTGCGAGCAAGCGTAGACTTAGACTAAGGTTATTTCTGATTGTCTCCGGCCTGGTGGTTATCTTTGACCAACTGAGCAAGGTGTGGATCAACGCCAATCGACCGCCAACTCATTTTGAGGTGACATGGTTTCTTGATTTATGTTACTTTGAAAATACGGGTGCCCTTTTCGGTTTATTTCACGGCCACACCCAGGTTTTCATCGGACTCGGCATAGCTAGTGTGATTGCCATCCTGGTGTTTCTTTATTACTTCCCCCCGGCCACGACCGTAGGCGTGGTGTCTTTCGCGCTGATTCTGGGCGGGGCTCTGGGCAATCTCGTAGACCGCATCCGTCTTGGCTATGTGATCGATTTTCTCAGGCTCCACGTGCAACAGATCTTCTTCTGGCCGGCCTTCAACGTCGCTGATGCGGCTTTGACAGTGGGCCTCTTTGCTCTCGTCTATTACTTCTATAAGTACGGGTTATTAAGAAAAGCACATGAACGCCACCTCAAGGCCCAGGATTAAGACGCTGCAATTCAATTCACCTGTTCCCAGTATTCGCCTTGATAAGTATTTGACCCGGGTCCTTCCACAATTCTCACGCGCTTATTTACAGAAACTAATTGAGCAAGGTTACGTTCTGGTCAACGGCCAAAGGGCAAAAGCGAGCCAGAAATTAAGTAAAAACGATAGGATAACAGTCGAGCTCCCTCCAGTACCAGGCCGTCCTTTGGCCGAACCAATTCCTCTCGCCATAATCTACGAAGATGAGGACGTTCTGGTTATAGACAAACCTGCCGGACTGACAGTTCACCCCGCCCCGGGGCATCCCAGCCATACTTTAGTCAATGCCATCTTGGCCCATTGTCCCGGCCTGACCATGAGCAACGAGCCGATGCGCCCGGGCATAGTTCACAGATTAGACAAAGATACATCAGGCCTAATAGTCATTGCCAAAAATGACCTCGCCCGGGAATATCTGACCGCACAGTTCAAAAGCCGCACCGTAACCAAGGGATATCTTGTCCTTGTTAAAGGTAGATTATCCCCTGAACAAGGAATAATCGAAGCACCTATCGGGCGAGATCCTCACAGCAGACGGAGAATGGCGATAGTGGAAGCAGGGAAAGAGGCTACTACCCAATATCAAGTCAGGAAATACCTGGATACCTACACTTTAGTCGAAGTCAGTCCCCTAACAGGGCGCACACATCAAATCAGAATACATATGTCAGCCATCGGCTGCCCGGTCGTCGGTGACCCCATTTATGGAATTAGATCGGCTCATCTCAACAGGCAATTCATTCATGCCTACCGCCTAGGCTTTCTTCTGCCGTCAACCGGGCAATACCAGGAATTCATCTCGCCCTTACCTGTGGACCTTGCGCAAGCTTTGGAGCACTTAGCTGGAAGCGGCTAAAGGCCTTTTCGAATCGCTACTCAAATGAAGGGGAGCGGTGTCTTGCAAGGAGAAGGCTAGTTTGATATGATTAGCAGACCAAAGTGGACAAAATAGAGTTAAAGGTTGCCAACCGAGAGGTTCTCGGTAAGAAAGTTAAGCATTTGCGCCGCCGGGGCATTACTCCGGTGCACGTTTTCGGGCATGGTATCGAGTCTCTGGCACTACAGTGCAACACTGGTGAGCTTGAGCGAGTGTTAGGTCAAGCTGGACAGACCAGGCTTATTAGCCTCAAGCTCGCTAAGGAGAAGAAGCCCAGGACCGTTGTGGTTCGCGAATTTGATAGAGACTGGCGCAGGGGAGAATTAGTCCATGTTGACTTCTATCAGGTCAAAATGGAGGAAAAGATAAGGTTAGAGGTTCCTGTTGTCTTGGTCGGAGAGGCACCGGCCTTGAAATCCAAGACCAGCATGCTAGAGCATGAGCTTGGGACTTTGACCATAGAGTGTTTGCCAGCAAAGATCCCTAATAGCATAGAGGTGGACATCAGTTCCCTCACTGAGTTAGATCAGGCAATACGCGTCAAAGATGTCACGCTGGACAAAGACATTACTGTTCTCAACAACCCAGATTTGGTCGTGGCGAAAATTAGTTCGCGACCTGTGGAGAAGATAGAAGAGAAGGTAGTAGCGGAGGTAGTAGCGGCGGAGGCGGAGGAAGAAGCGGCGGAGGTGAAGGAAGGGGCTCAAGCTCCCAAGGAAGCTACCCGAGACGAAAAGAAATCAAAGGAAACATAAGCGTCGGACTTGTCTGGCAATCTCTTCTGTATCTATACGAATATATCGGATTTACCTGGTTATCAAGCCCCTGATATAATATCCAATATTAGGTATTAGCTCTCTCCGAGCTGTCTTGCCTAAAGAAAATCCAGGGTGAGCAGTCGGTAGGCTGACAAGCCTCGAGGGCACAGATAGAAATGTCTGTGCCTCCCGCGGTTGGAAAGGAGGGAATATGAAGCTTGGCTTTTGGACAGCACCGTTTTTGTGACGGTGCTTTTTTGTTACTGCTGTCGTTTCCTTATTAGGGGCCGAGGTTTGTTGACTTGGATTGAGAAAAAGGGTAGAGGTAGGGAACACGTTTAAGCTTTCGGCAATTCATGTCTTATGAAAAGGTTTCAAAAAATAGAAGGAGGTTCTCAATGAAAGGGGATTGGCTCAAGATAGCCTTAGTTGTTTTGGTTGTAGCAGTGATCGCACTGGTGCTCGTAATGGTTCTTGGCCGTAGCGGGCAAACAGAACCAGAAGTACTAAGGGTAGCAACCACCACCAGCCTTGATGACACTGGCTTGTGGGATTATCTGGAGGACATATTTGAGGAAAGGTATGACGTCGACTTGCAGATAACAGCTAAAGGCACCGGCATGGCTCTGGAATTAGGCATGAATGGCGATGTGGATGCGGTTACCGTCCATGACCCCGCTCAAGAAGCAACATTCGTAGCCAATGGCTACGGTGTTGAAGCAGAAGGATTTAATGCCACGCGAATCCCCTGGGCTTATAACTATTTCATCATCGTAGGCCCTGAGGATGACCCCGCGCGCATCGGTGGAAGGAACTTGACTCCGGAAGAAGCCTTCCAAAGGATGCAGCAAGTGGGGGAAGACGTCCCTGAGGCTGTCAAATTCATCTCTCGAGGAGATAACTCGGGAACCCACGGCAAGGAAAAAGCCATCTGGGCATCAGCCGGCTACAATTACACAACGGGTATTGTAGGGAATGGAACAGCCGATGGCTGGTATGTCGAAGCCGGGACAGGCATGGGAGCAACACTGGTTATGGCTGATGAGCTGATGGCTTACACCTTGACAGACAAGGGAACCTTCCTTGCTTACCAAGGCGACCTGGATTTGGTCCCCTTGGTGGATACAGGAGATATTCTGCTCAATGTTTACAGGGTGATTATCTGCAAGAACGGCGGCAATCCTGAGATGGCTAATAATCTGGTGAATTTCCTCAGAGCACCTGACATCCAGGCTTTAATCGCCGGATTTGGAGTGCCGGATTATGGAGAACCACTGTTCTACCTCCACCACCCGGAGATTTGTGGCTAATAATCTCGAAGATAGGATGTGTGACATGCCAGTCACATGGGCGATAGCGAAGTGTAAAAAGTGCATTGGTGAGGTGAGAGCAATTGACTGAAATATGGGAAGGCCTTACCAGGGCCGTAGGACTCCTAATCTCTTTCGACCCGGAAGTGCTGGAGATAGCCGGGAGATCCTTGAGGATTTCAGGGACAGCTTGTCTTTTGGCCTCTCTGATCTGCCTACCATTGGGGAGTTCGATACACTTTCATCATTTCCGAGGGAAAAGGGTCTTGATAAACATCATCCAGACACTGTTCAGCGTGCCCACAGTTGTCATTGGCTTGTTTCTTCTCGTGCTATTCTCCCGGGCCGGGCCACTTGGTGAGCTTGGCATACTTTTTACTCCCGCTGCCATGGTGATTGGGCAGATGATATTAATCACCCCCCTATTGCTTGGTCTGACCATTTCTGCGTTGAGCGGTGTGAGTAAGGAGACTGTAGACACCGCTACCTCTCTTGGCGCCAGTGGATTTCAGACCATCTGGCTTGTGCTGAGGGAAGCAAGGTATGCTGTGCTGGCGGCTGTGATAATGGGTTTTGGTAGAGCCATATCGGAAGTTGGATGTGCTCTGATGGTCGGTGGGAATATCAAGGGAGCTACCAGAATCATTACCACAGCGATATCACTAGAGGCGGGCAAAGGCGAGTTGGAGCTGGCAATAGCGCTCGGCATAATTCTTTTGTTCCTGGCACTCGTCATCAACATCGTCCTAAATAGATTACAGCAGAGGTAATGATGAAACCATTAATTGAAGCGGCTGGCATAAGCCACAGTTATGGTGAACGAAAGGTACTACAAGACTTAAACCTAAGTATTGGCAAGGGTGAGGCTTTCGCCCTGATTGGTCCGACCGGAGCGGGCAAAACAACGCTTTTACGTATTGTAGACCTGCTGGAAATTCCTGGCGCGGGGGATATCTATTTTGACGGGAAATGCATCCCCCGGTCAGGAAAACAAAGATTGGATATACGGCGACGGATGTCATTTATACACCAGAAACCTCAGGTATTTAACTTGACTGTCTACGACAACGTCGCCTGCGGCTTAAGATGGAGGGGGGAGGAAAAGAACAGGACTCCCGAGAAAGTGAACCATATTTTGGAAATGGTGGGGTTAAGAGGCTATGAGAAAAGAAACGCCCGGACACTTTCCGGTGGAGAGGCGCAGAGAGTAGCTTTAGCGAGGTCTCTCGTGCTCGAACCCGAGGTGCTGTTATTGGATGAGCCGACAGCTAACCTTGACCCTATTTCCACAGCGAAGATTGAGCAGTTAATTTCATATGTTGCCAAGCAGCGTAACACTACCATGATAATGGCAACGCATGATATGTCTCAAGGACAGCAACTCGCTGACAGAATAGGGGTACTCCTTGATGGCAGGCTTGTCCAAACAGGGAATGCCAACGATATATTCCGTTCACCACAGAGCGAAGATGTGGCTCATTTTGTCGGTATGGAGAACATCCTGGAAGGCATAGTAATGGCAAGCAATGAAGGTATAGCCCTGATAAATGTAGGCGGCAATGTCATACAGGCAGTTTCCAACTATCCCGTGGGAAAGGAAGTATATGCTTGCATCAGGCCTGAAGATATTACGTTACTGATAGCTAATAGCTGTCAGCAGACAGCTGTCAGGAGTTCGGCGAGGAATTCTTTTCAGGCCGAAGTCACCCGAGTAACCACTCTTGGACCGCTTAGCCGGGTGGAAATAAGTTGTGGCTTCCGTCTTGTAGCCTTGGTCACCAAAATATCAGCGGAAGAACTGAATTTACAGGCGGGCGGGGAAGTTTATGCTACTTTCAAAGCTACCGGGGTGCATGTTATGGAAAAAGGAATCAGCCAATGACGGGAATTCTTGATTCCTTCGGGCGGAGCATAAATTACCTCCGAATTTCGATCACGGACCGCTGCAACTTGCGCTGCATTTATTGTATGCCACCTGAAGGTGTTCCCCAGATGTCACATAGCGAGATCCTTTCTTACGAGGAAGTCCGGACTGTCGTCCGGGCAACGGCAGAGCTGGGCATCAACAGGATAAGGCTCACTGGTGGTGAGCCCCTGGTTAGAGCCGAGTTGCCCAAGCTCATTAAGATGCTCTCTCAAGTAGAGGGAATTCAAGAGCTGTCTTTGACGACAAATGGGATCCTTCTGAAGAATCATGCCCTGGAACTTAAGCAGGCAGGCTTGTCCAGAGTCAACGTGAGCCTGGACACGCTTAAAGCCGATAAATTTCGATACATAACCCGCCTGGGAGATTTGAAAGGCGTTCTTGAAGGCATCGAGGCAGCCAGGGAAGCTGGTTTCCACCCGGTCAAGATCAACACAGTCGTCATGCGGGGCATAAACGATGATGAAACACTGGACTTTGCGAGGATGACCTATAGAGAAGGATGGCATGTCCGATTCATCGAGCTTATGCCTTTCAAGGGTGTAGCAGAGTTCGTACCATCCGTCGAATTGCGACAACATATCAGTTTGCTTGGCAAGCTTGAGCCTCGTGAGTCCATAACTGGCAACGGTCCTGCTATGTATTATCGCTTAGCCGGAGCCAAGGGCACCATAGGCTTCATCAGTCCCCTCACCGAGATTCCCTTTTGCTCCCGGTGTAACCGCATACGGCTTACTCCAGATGGCAGGCTACGCCCTTGCCTTCTGGGAGAAGATGAGATTGACTTAAAAGTACCGCTACGCAATAATGCCTCGACGGAGGAGCTAAAACGCCTGATTCTGAAGGCAGTGGCCTCTAAGCCAGAGCATCATCATCTGGGGGGAGGCTATGTCAGGCCGGTGAAGCGAAAAATGTCACAGATCGGAGGTTGAGAATGGAGTCAGGGCAAATTCGCATGATAGACGTCACCCAGAAGAAAGCAACAGAACGCCAGGCAATAGCCAAAGGCAAGATAAAGATGAAGCCCACTACCTTAGAGCTCATCCGTAAAGGGAAACTGGAAAAAGGAGACGTCTTAGCCGTGGCAAAGACGGCTGGAATCATGGCCGCGAAAGACACTCACCGCCTTATACCTCTCTGTCACCCGCTCCAGCTCACCCACATCGCGGTTGCATTCAACCTCCCTGAAAAGGGCAATTTTGTTGAGATCACCGCCAGCGCCAAGGGGATAGGGAAAACAGGATTTGAAATGGAAGCGCTAGTAGCGGTATCTGTAAGTGCTCTGACTATTTATGACATGTGCAAAGCAGTGGACAGAAGTATGACCATTGGAGAGATTCGCCTGGTAAGGAAGAGTGGAGGCAAAAGCGGGCTTTATCTAGCCGACTAAATCCTCCAGCACCATCTTAACCACTTCGGGAATTGCCTGCTCCACTTTGGGCGTGCATTTCTCACTGAAGTTAGTAATGTCTTTTGCCTCCACAGCGAATATAGTGATTTCTTGGGGCATGGCTAAGTTGAGCATCTTGCCCAATTCCAGAGCAGTGGCCAGGTTTATTTGATGAGGTGAGGAAAAGTGTTTAGTGAGGGAGAAATCTTCAGTCCCCATACGATATATCTGGCCTGCTCGCCCTTTCTCGGTTTGGATGGCATCAATGATAATAACTTTATCATAGCCTACGATAGAATCTAAGAGGCTAAGGCCAGCTGCACTTGTTTCAGCTACAGTTACCTGGGGGTTGTTGAGTTGGTTCGCCACCTCACGTGCCACCTTAATCCCCACACCATCATCAGATAAAATAGGATTCCCCAGCCCTAAAACCAGGGTTTTCATTTCGATTTGTGAAAACTTGCTATTAGATGCCCTGGCTCAGTTTCTTAAGCTCGTTGCCCTGGGCATCATAGATGGTCACTTCCAAAGGTAGCTGACCGGGCAAAGCGTGTGTAGCACAGGACAAGCAGGGGTCATAGGGGCGCCATGCCATCTCAATACGGTTAAGCAATCCCTCGGTTATCTTTACCCCAGGCTTTATGAAGTCTTCGGCTGCTTTCTTAATCGACATAAATAAAGGAGCATAGTTATTGGTAGTGCCCACGATCAGATTACACTTCTTTATTACCCCTTTTTCATCAGTTATGTAATGATGGGTGAGAGTGCCCCTCGGTGCCTCCACGATGCCTACTCCTTCATCGGGCTTTGCCGTCGGTATGTTGCGAATATTCGGGCTGGTTATTTCCGGATCTCGACTAAGATCCAGCAACCTTTCGGCAGCATAAAGAAGTTCGACAAGGCGTGCCCAGTGGGTTGCCAGAGTATAGTTGGCTGGCTTGCCCCCCAGAATAGAGTACATCTTTTCATATTCTTCTTGGGCGAGGGGGGTTGCCATGCCATCGGCAGCATTCAGCCGGGACAGGGGTGTGGCTCGATAAACTCCACTGTCTTTGCCATCAACAAAACCTTTCCAGCCAATCTTCTTGAGATAGGGAAACTTGAGATAAGTCCAGGGCTCGACTCGTTCAGCTATGTGTTCCAGATATTCCCGGGGAGCATACTTGCAGAACTCTTTGCCATCAGGGCCAACTACTCGTACTTTACCATCATAAAAGTTGACCTTATTGTTCTTGTCCACCAGGCCCATATTATAGGACTTTTGGGTATAGGTATCGCTCAGGACCATGTCCAGGTACACTTTATTTTTGAGAACAACGTCGTCGAAGACTTTAAGCGATACCTTGCCAAACTCCACCGATGCTTTGGCTATTTCTTCTATCTTTGCTCTTTCCTCTTCATTTATGGCCCTGCTCACACCGCCAGGCAGTCCAAAACAGGGATGTATCGGACGGCCACCGACTGTTTGAATAATCCAGTGATTTTGTTTACGGGTATTGATTACAGCGCCGCCTAGCTCCAATCCTACCTTGCCGATTACTCCAAGGATATTGCGTTCCGCAGGATGAGCATCCGGGCCCATAACAAAATCAGGGGCAGCAAGGATATAGAAGTGGGTAGTATGGTCAGTTACAAAGAAAGCGCTGTAGAGGAGCTCACGCAGCTTTTTGGCAGTGCTGGTTGGTTCGACATGAAACAGGTCATCTAAGGCTTTGGTTGCTGCCATGTGGTGGGCTTCAGGGCAAACGCCGCAGATACGCTGAGTTATCTGGGGCATATCCTCAGCCGGGCGGCCTTCCGAAAACTTCTCGAACCCTCTTAGTTCGGGAACCTGGAAATAGGTATTGGCTACACTGCCATCGTCATTTAGGAAGATGGTAATCTTGCCATGGCCTTCAAGGCGGGTAATGGGGTCTATCATTATTTTTTTCATTTTATCCTTGCCCTCCTAAGCAGTGAATCTGGCAGGCTGTAACGGTAGAAAGTGCCTGCCGGATCAGGAATATCATCAATTATCCTCTGAATCTCTTCAGGGTCGTTGGAGTCAATGATAGACGAGAGAGCGCTCAAAAAATGAGCTCCCTGGTCAATCACTCCTTCCACTGGTCCGTAACAGCCAGTGCAAGGCATATTAGCTTGAGGGCAGAGAGCACCACAGCCACCTCGAGTGGCCACACCGTAGCATAAAAACCCCTGCTCCAGCAGACACTTTTCCGGGTCAGGGATTTTTTCGTAAGGCCGATAGAATTTCTTGATCTTCTTTTCTTCTCTCTTACGGGGACACTCATAACAAAGAGCCTTTGCCGAGTGACTTATGACAGTGCCTTTCGGCGGTAGCTTGCCTGAAATCAAAGCTTCAAGGGCAAGCCAGGTAGTCCTCTCTTCCGGGGGGCAACCGGGAACGATATAATCCACGTCCACGGTTTGGCCTAGGGTCTTGACCGTATCGTAGAACTCAGGAATTTCAAGCTCTCCTTCGGGCACCTTAACTTTCGTCTGAGGGAAAATTTTCTTAGGGTTATCAGTAGACGGCGTTTCTATGTAGACCCTGTCGAACGTCAGCTGTCGGTTGTAAAAATTGGACAGCCCAGGTATACAGCCTTCATAAGCACAAGAGCCATAGGCTATCATTATCTTAGATTTGGCCCGTAAGAGCTTGGCCATGTGCTCGTTCTCTTCATTCCGGATAGCTCCGTTGAAAAGACAGACATCTACACTTTTATCAGCCATCTTCTCTACGTCAGCATACTTGAAATCCATGCCTACCGGCCAGAACACGATGTCCGCCACTTCAGCTAGCTTCAGTATCTTTTCGTGTATAGCCAGAGTCGCAATCTCACATCCACCACAACTGGCCGCCCAATAAAGCGCTATCTTAAGTTTAGCCATGCTTTGCCTCCTTAGAGCTCTGTTTAAGATTGCCCAATGCATTTGGCCCAAGTTTCTTTATCGATTGCGTAAAACCATTAGTTACCTCAGCAAATTTTGCTCCTTCAGACGCGGAAACCCACTCCAGCCGGACTCTTTCCTCCTCTATTCCCAGCTGCTTCAACACTTTCTTCAGCAGGGGGATGCGGCGCATCGTCTTATAGTTTCCTTCAATATAGTGGCAATCACCGGGATGGCAACCGAGGACTAACACACCATCAGCACCAATGCTGAGTGCCTTAATGACAAAGAGGGGATTTACCCTGCCGCTACACATCACCCTGATTACCCTTATATTGGGAGAATACTGTATTCTGGAAGTGCCAGCCAGGTCAGCACCAGCATAAGAGCACCAATTACAGCAAAAAGCTACTATTTTTGGTTCAAAGTTGTCCATCTATCCTCCTAACTGATTACCCATGAAAGGTCTGTTTCGCTCTTTTTCATGGAGTACAAATTGAACAAAAGGGTAGTTGTCATACGCCCTTACTTGCCAGTCTGATAGCACGGCCTGTAATGATAGCACGTCTCGCAAAGAAAACCAACCCTCCAAATATCCAATTTAGCTATGATTTTTGAGCCAAGCATCGATGTCTGTAGCTGCTCGCCGGCCTGCCCCCATGGCGCTAATAACCGTGGCTGCCCCGGTGGCCATATCTCCGCCACACCAGACTCTATCCTTGCTCGTCCTCCCGGTGACCTCGTCGGTCAACACAGTGCCCCACTTGGTGAGTTCCAGGCCCTTGGTTGTGGAAGGAATAATCGGATTAGGTCTTGTGCCCAAAGCAGGAATGGCAGTATCTACCTCCATTATGAATTCAGAGCCTGGCTTGCGAACGGGCCGTGGCCGGCCACTTGCATCAGGCTCACCCAGTGCCATTTCGTATAACTCCACTGCCCTGACTCTACCTCGTTCATCACCAAGGAACCTGCTGGGATTGGTCAAAAGCTTGAAAATGACTCCCTCTTCTTCAGCATTTTCTCTCTCTTCCAGTCTGGCCGGCATCTCCGCTTTGGAGCGCCGATAGACAATGTACACTTCCTCTGCTCCAAATCTCAGTGCACATCTGGATGCATCCATAGCTACATTTCCAGCGCCGAATACCGCCACCCGTCTCCCCACTTGTATTGGAGTATCATACTCGGGAAAACGATATGCTTTCATCAGGTTTGTCCGGGTGAGAAATTCGTTGGCAGAATAAATGCCGCTCATGTTTTCCCCAGGTATATCCAGAAACATCGGCGCCCCGGCCCCGGGAGCTAAGAAGACGGCATCAAAGCCATTCTCCAGAAGTTCATCTACAGTAGCTATTTTGCCGATAACATGATTGAGCTTGATCTCCACTCCCAGGGACTTCACATAACCGACCTCACCCTGGACGATTACCTTGGGCAACCTGAACTCGGGAATGCCGTACATCAATACCCCACCAGCCACGTGCAGTGCTTCAAAAATGACTACGCTATACCCAAGCTTTACCAGGTCAGCGGCAGAAGTCAGACCTGCTGGCCCGGAGCCAATTACGGCCACTTTCTTACCATTGGAGCCTATCCGCCCTTTTTGCTGTTCCCTGATTTCGGGGTGAGCTCTTTCCCAATCGGCCACATATCGCTCTAACCTGCCAATAGCAATCGGGCCGCCTTTCTTAGCCAGGTTACAGGTCATTTCGCACTGTGTTTCCTGAGGGCAGACACGCCCGCAAATGCCAGGGAGGCTGTTTTTGTTCTTGAGTATTCTCACTGCCTCAGGCATATCGCCTGCCCCTATCGCCTTGATAAATTCAGGGATCTCTACATTGACCGGACAACCGTCCTTGCAACCAGGTTTCTTGCATGCAATGCAACGGCTGGCTTCCTCCAGAGCTTGCTCGTCAGCATATCCCAGAGCTACTTCGTTAAAATTCCTCTTCCTTACCTCCGGAGCCTGCTTCGGTATCGGTACTCGATTTAAATTCAGCTTCGATTTTTCAGCCATTTTTTACAGTACAGAGACTCGCTTGGGTAATCCGGACAATTCTGCAATCCTATGCTGGTTATCAAGTTGCCACAGGTCAAATGCCTGTGCCTCTTCTTTCAGATAAGCTCGTTTCCGCTTAATGAGCAGTTCCCAATCTACCAGGTGGCCATCGAATTCGGGGCCATCAACGCAAGTGAATTTCGTTTCGCCGCCCACAGAGACTCGGCAGCAGCCGCACATACCTGTGCCGTCAACCATTATCGGCGTCAGCCCGACAATAGTCTTAACCCGGAACGGCTTCGTCACGGCGGAGCATTCTATCATCGTGAACACACGCCCAAATACAAATATCCTGTCGAGCTTGTTGCCCGATTCCAGATATTCTTTGACGAACTGACTTGCCTGTTTGTGTTTCCCACGGCTTCCATCCCCCAAAACAACATGGATTTCGTCGCTCACGCTCTTTAATCTATCCTCCCAGAATAGATAGGTTCCGTCTTTTGCCTCCATGACTGAAACTACCTTGTTGCCTTTTTCCTTCAAAGCCTTCGCCAAAGTTATCGTAGGGCCAACGCCAAAAGTGCTACAGACGCACATAGTGTTACCATAGGATTCGATTTCTGTAGGCCTGCCCAATGGTCCAACTACATCCATGATACAGTCGCCCTCTCTAAGAGAAGAGAGTTTCATGGTGCTTCTTCCCATGATGAGGAAGAGAACTTCAACTGCCCCTTCATTTTTGTCCCACCCGGTTAGAGACAACGGAAACCTCTCTCCAACCTCATCCACTCGCAATATGACAAATTGACCTGGTTTAGCCTTCTGGGCAATCTCCGGAGCTTCTATCTTTAGATAGACTGTGTTGGGAACAAGAATCTCCCGTTTCAATATCTTATACATATCAGCCTCCAGGACATTGCTTTTGACCCTGAAATTCTAAACCGCGCTCACTCCAAAGCAGTCGCCACAAGGCTTGCTAAGTCCATCACTTCAATGTTTATGTCAGGGCCTTTTTCCTCACCTTTGTTATTCATTGCACACTTAAAGTGTATCTGGCACTTCGGACAGGTGGTCACCAGTATTTCCGCGCCAGTGGCTTTTGCTTCGAGCAATCGGTCGACCCTCATCTCATGCGAATATATATCACAGTTGGTAAAAGCACTCGTCCCGCAACAAAGAGCATATTCTCGGTTCTTCTCCATCTCGATTAGCTCGACCCCGGGGATTGCCTCCAGCACCTTCCTCGGTGAATCATAAATGCCCAGGTGCCTTCCCAATCGGCATGGGTCTTGATAAGTTACCTTTCTCTTAACTTCCTTAAATTTCAATTCCTTTTTCTCTATCTTCTCGGCTACGAATTCGGAGATATGCTGCAGTTCACAGCCCAATTCGAACCCCTGCTCAGGATAGTCAATCTTAAATGTCCGATAACCCTCCGGACATGAGAATATGATCTTCTTTACCCCGGCTTCCTTGATCAACTGCGTATTGTGCTCGGCCAGTCTACGGAAGGTCTCTACATCACCGGTCCACAGTGCATCATGGCCACAACATTTTTCGTCGGGAAGCAACATGGGCTCCACTCCCAAACGATTCAGTATCTTCAGATTTGCCCTTGTAATATCGAGAGCCTTCGTCTCCAGATACCCAAAAATAGGTTCAAAATAAGGGATACAACCAACAAAGTATAAGATATCGCTGTGGTCAGATGTCTGGTACTCCTTGGTCAACCATTCCAATCTTTTTTGTTTGTAAGGCGACCTTGCCATAAGCCGTATGACGGAGTGCAAGAAACCACCGTGAGCTGGACAACCGCATTCACCGCTCTCAAAAGCCAGCGACCTCAATTTTCTCATGAAAGCGGGATAATCAACATCACTGGGACATCTCAGAGAACAGGCATAGCAACCAAGGCAAGAGAAGAGCTTTTTATCATGCGTGCTTTGGTCTCTCAACCCTAATGCAGCGTCTTCAATCACAGTTCGCGGCGAATAGGACGGGTCATACTTGGTCACAGGACATATACTGGTACATTTGCTACATTCCAAGCAATAGTAGGCTTTGGTATCTTGAAGAATGTCCTCTAAAGTTAAAGCGGCTTTTTCCCAGCCAGTCTTCTGAGACTCTCGGAAGGGTGAAGGACCTAGTTTTTTGAGCTCCTGCACCATATCCTTAATAGTCTGGGCGAATATCGGTCCCTCAGATGCAGCTATCCACTTAAGCCTTACCCTCTCGCCCTCTATGCCAAGCATACTGGCCACCTTACTGACCATCTGGAACTTCTCCTCCGCCTTTAAGTTTCCCGAAATATAGTGACAGTCGCCTGGATGACAGCCGGCGACCAAGACGCCATCAGCTCCATTCTCAAGCGCCAATGAAATGTGTTCCGGAGCCACCATGCCACTACACATAACCCTTATGATTCTTACATTAGGAGGATACTGGATACGGCTTGTGCCCGCCGTATCTGCTGCGGCATATGTACACCAGTTGCAGGCAAAAACAATAATACGCGGTTCGAATTCAGTCATTTTTCTACTGTGGTCAGCGCCTTAATCATGGTAGATATCTCATCACGAGTAAAATGCTTGATTGACATGGCTCCACTGGGACAAGCAACAGCACAGGCACCACAACCCTTGCACAACGCTTCATTCACTGTAGATACCCTCTTCCCATCCTTAACAATCACCTTGGGAGCTTGAAATTCGCAAATTTCCTCACATATCCCGCAGCCATGACATAGGGTCTCGTCCACACAAGCGATGGCAGCTTCAGCGGCAACGCTGCCTCTATCTATTAGCTCCAGTGCCGCCGCGGCTGCCGCTCTGCCGTGAGACACAGAATCAGGAATGTCTTTGGGAAATTGACAACAGCCAGCGAGAAACACACCATCCATGGCTGAAACTTGAGGCTCAAGCTTGGCATGACGTTCCAGGAAGAAGCCCGAAGCCTTTTGAGTGATGGAGAATTTCCTGGCAATTTCCGTGGCATCAGCCCGAGGTATCATGGCAGGACAGAGAATAACCATATCCACAGGGATGCGCATTAGCTTTCCTAGCAGGGTGTCCTCGGCTACCACAACCAGTTTTCCTTTCTCCTCCTCGGTGTTGGCTCTATCAGTCACCTCAGCTACCTTGCCTTTTATGAAAACAACTCCTTCCTCAGAAACACGCTTGTAGAATTCCTCGTAAGCATCTCCCGTGCAGCGCATGTCAATGTACATTTGATATACGTCGGCATTTATTTTGTCTCTGAGATGATGGGCATGTTTCAGTGCGTACATACAGCAGATTTTGGAGCAATATTCACGGTAATTCTTGTCCCGGCTGCCAACGCAATGAATAATAGCCACGCTCTGGGGTATTCTCCCATCCTTAAGCTGAATTTTCCCGGAAGTCGGGCCCGCAGCACAAGTCATCCTCTCAAATTCTAGGGCAGTTATGACGTTATCATATTTCCCGTAGCCATATTGCGGTATCTGACTCGGGTCGAAAACATCATATCCCGTAGCCAGGATAATTGCCCCCACCTGTATTTCAACAATCTGGTCTGTCTGGTTGAAATCTATAGCCTCAGCCTCACAGACTTTGATACAGGCACCACATTTCTTCCCACCCGACTGGACATACACACAGTGGTCTTTGTCTACTGTGGCAATATTTGGAATGGCTTGAGCGAAAGGAATGTAGATAGCCTTCCTTTGCGCCAATCCTACTTCGAACTCGCTTGGCACCTTCCACGGACATTTCTGCTCACAAACTCCACAGCCAACGCATTTGCTTTCATCCACATATCTTGCCTTTTTCCTCACTTTTACCTTGAAATTGCCCACAGACCCCGATACTTCATCTACCTCGCTATAAGCCAGAAGCTCGATATTAGAATGATGCCCTACATCACTCATCTTCGGAGTCATAATACATTCGGAGCAATCAAGGGTAGGGAAAGTAGTGTCCAGTTGAATCATATGTCCGCCAATTGATGGCTCTTTCTCCACCAAGTAAACCTTGCGGCCGCTGTTGGCTATCTTCAGGGCTGCCTCTATCCCGGCAATTCCACCCCCCACAACCAGAGTATTAGGATTGACTGGTATCTCTTTGATTTCCAGAGCTTCGTGGTGGTAGACACGTTGCACAGCAGCCCGAACCAGGTCCTTGGCTTTCACGGTAGCCTGCTGCTTATCCGCATGGACCCAAGAACAATGCTCCCTGATATTGACATGCTCATATAGATAAGGGTTCAAACCAGCAGCCTGGCAAGCTTTGCGGAAGGTGTGTTCATGCATTCGTGGCGAACAAGAGGCGACGACGACCCGATTAAGCTTTAGCTCTTTGATATCATTCTTGATGAGCTCCTGCCCCGGGTCTGAGCACATATACCGATAGTCGCGGGAAATCACTACGTTAGGCAGGGTCGCAGCATATTTTGTTAGCTCTTCCACATCAACCGTGCCAGCGATGTTCAACCCACAGTGACAGACGTAAACTCCAATCCTTTTCTCATTCTCCATGAGCACAGTCACCTTCTAGCTACGGTTCTCCTCATAATCTCGTATCATTTTCATAGAAATCTCTTTCTTCGGTAAGAGAGGATCAGCATAAAGGTAAGTTCGGCAGCCTTTCTCCCTTTCTCTAATTTCCTCTTGCCAGGGAAAGAGGCTTTTGAGTCTTGGCAATAGGTACTAGTCGTTATAAATCCTTAGCTAAATAAAGCTTCTACCTGAGCTAGAATTTGCTCATCAGTGAAGTGGTGCATAGAAATAGCTCCTGAGGGGCAGGCAGCACCACAGGTGCCACAACCCTTGCATACTGCTTCATTGATATGGGACACCCTCTTCTCATCTCTAGGCTGAAGCTCGATAGCTTGAAATGGACACAAGACTTCACAAACCCCGCAGCCTGAGCATTCATCTTCATTGACAAATGCATTTATCGCCTCAGCCTTAACAAAGCCCATTCTCAGGGGACCGGCTGCTTTTGAAGCAGCAGCATAGGCTTGCGAAATCCCTTCAGTTACATCGGTAGGCCAGCGTGCTGAGCCACAGATATAAATTCCGTCCATGGCAAACTCTACAGGGCGGAGCTTTAAGTGTGCTTCCAGGAAGAAACCAAACTCATCTAAGGAAACTTTGAGCATCTTGGAGATATTCTGGTTATCCTCGGCAGGGACAAGAGGAGTAGTCAAAACAAGCGTGTCACAGGGAAGTTCTATTTCCCTTCTCCATAATTCATGGTACACCTTTATCTTCTCAACCTTTTTATCTCCGATAACTTCGGGAGGCCTTTCTAAGCTATATCTAATGAATCTAACCCCTAGCTCCATGGCTTTTCGATAATAGTTTTCAAAGTCTACGCCATAAGTCATGAGGTCTCGGTGCAATATCCAGACCTTTGCCTTTGGATTTGACTCTTTAATGAGGAAGGCATTCTTAATTGCCGTCATGCAGCAGATCCTGCTGCAATAAGTTCTCTCAGGAACACGGGCTCCCACACAATTGATCATCACAACATTCTGACCCACCGGTTCCCCTTTCTTCATCCGGTCTTCTAGCTCCAGTTGAGTGATTACATTGGAAATCTTCCCATAGCCATATTGACCCGTCGGTTTTAACGGCTCAGCTCCGACAGCCACCACAATGGTACCCACAGTGAATTGATCCTCCTTGCCCTTCCCATCCAGAGTGACATTGAAGTTACCTATAAAGCCGGTTACTTGTTTTACCTTGGACGAGAGATAAGTCTTGATCTTGGGATGGTTTTTAACCTGCTCAACAAGCGGCTTGATTAATTTCACTGCCTCTTTATTCGTGGGAAAGAGTTTATTAATACGGCGAAGAAGTCCGCCGAGCTCTGACTCCTTCTCCACTAAATGAATATCAAAACCCTGATTGGCTAAGTTTAAGGCTGCCTCCATTCCAACAACTCCTCCACCAATTATCAATGCCGCAGGGGCCACCTTCAATTCAACCTCCTCCAATGGCTCTAGCAACCTGGCTTTGGCCACTCCCATCCTTATCAGGTCTTTGGCCTTTTCCGTAGCCTTCTCAGGCTCACGCATATGCACCCAGGAGCATTGGTCTCTGATGTTAACAAACTCGAAAAGATATTTATTTAAGCCCGCTTCTTCACAAGCAGCCCGGAAGAGCGGCTCATGAGTTCTAGGAGTACAGGAAGCTACTAGCACTCGATTTAAATTGTGTTCCTTTATCCCCCTCTTGATCGCCGAAATCCCTTCCTCAGAACAGGTGAATAAATTGCGTTCAGCATGCACTACGTTTGGTAGCTGTTTAGCGTATTCCACAACGTCCGGAACATTGACATATGCCCCGATATTTATGCCGCAATGACAAACAAAGACTCCGATACGAGGTTGAGAAAGATTTTTGTCTTCCATGACCCTTACTTGCCTCCTGTTATAGCCTCAGCAGCTCTGCCCGCTGCCCCCGAAGCCTGGGTTACAGAATCAGGAATATCCCGAGGACTATGGACATAACCACAGGCAAAAATGCCCGGCTTTGTAGTATCCAGCGGTTGCACCAATTTATCTGGAACCTTGACAAAGCCATCTTCGTCTAATTCTATGCCGAGTACTTTCGCCAATTCTTTGGTGATTTGAGGAACCATGGCTTGGGCAAGAACAACCAGTTCCGCCTCAAAGCACTTTACTTGTCCGCTGATGGTTTCCTCATACCAAATAATAGGGTTGTCATTCTCAGGGTTAACTTCAATCCGGCCAGGACGCCCTCTGACATAAGTCACATTGTAGTCTTTATTAGCCCTGGCAATGTATTCCTGGAACCTTTTACCGACAGCCCTCATATCCATGTAGAAAACAGTGGATTTTGTCCCCGGATGATGCTCGAAGGCCAGCATCGCTTCTTTGGTGGCGTGCATGCAACAGACACTGGAGCAATAAGCCTTATTCCTGAAATCGCGAGAGCCGACACATTGGATAAAGGCTATGTTCTCAGGTATCCTGCCGTCCGAAGGACGCCTGAGCGCTCCCATAGTGGGTCCCGAGGCAGCAGTCAACCTCTCAAACTCCATAGCAGTAATCACATTCTTTATCTTTCCATAGCCATATTCCGTCAGTGACGAAATATCGTACAAGCCAAGTCCTGAGGCGACGATTATCGCGCCTACATCCAGTGTAATGGTCTCATCTTTCATCGTGTAGATTATCGCTTTGGGTTCGCATCGCCGTTCACATTCATGGCATTCTATGCAACCTTCTACTTGTCCAGCAAGACAGCGTGAAGCTTCTTCTGTGGCTTCCTCCAGGGAATATCCCGACGCCACTTCACGGAAGTCCTTTGTCCTCTCCTTAACAGGTTCTTCCCGCATCTCCACCTTATTTCTGGAAGGAAAGCGTTTCTTGAGGTCTTTTGTCTCTTCCTCGGACAACTTCTCCGGTTCCTTCCCCGGTTCTTCACCCACGATAGGTTGCCCCGTCAAGTATTGGTGGATGGAGCGGGCTGCTTTCTTCCCCGCTGCAATGGCATCAATCACAAAAGCAGGCCCGGTCACTACATCGCCTCCGGCAAATACTCCTTCAATATTGGTCGCCCCGGTCTTATCATCGATTTCTATCGTGCCTCTCTTCGAAAGTGAGACTCTCAACACCTTGACAAAATCTGTTTCCGGAGCCTGTCCCAATGCCGCAATGACCGTATCCACGGGAATGGTGAATTCAGAGCCCTTGACCGGAATTGGGCGAGGACGACCGCTAGCGTCTGGTTCGCCAAGCTTCATTCGCACACACTCCATCTTGGCAAGTTTCTTGTTCTCGGCAAAGAAACGAGTGGGAGTGGTAAGAAGCTCAATCTTTATTCCTTCGTGTTCTGCCGCTGTTACTTCTTCCTCGGAAGCTGGCATCTCAGTGCGCGAACGACGATAAACGATGGTTACCTCTTTTGCTCCCAGTCGCTTTGCTGTGCGGGCACAATCGATAGCTGTATTGCCTCCACCAATCACTGCTACTTTCTTTCCAACATTCACCTTTTCCCCAAGACTTACAGCACGCAGAAATCCTATTCCCTCCATTACTCCGTGAATATCTTCACCCTCTACCCCAAGCTTCATACCACCGTGCGCTCCGATACCCACGAAAACAGCATCGTAGTCTTTCTTCAGTTCTTCAAGGGTAACATCTTTGCCGACCCGGACACCTGTCTTTATGTCCACGCCAAGCTTCTGGATGTAGCCTATTTCTTGACGCAGAACTTCCTTGGGAAGGCGATATTCGGGTATGCCAACCCGAAGCATGCCGCCGGGTTCAGAAAGAGCTTCAAGGATAGTTACGCCGTGACCCTTCAGGGCAAGGTCATTAGCAGCGGCAAGACCGGCCGGACCTGCGCCCACAATCGCCACCTTCTTACCTGTCTTGGCCACCACTGGGACTTCAAGCTCTTCGATATTCCACTGGTCTCCGGGCACTCTTTTAAGGTCGCGAATACACAGCGGCTCATCTATCTGCCCGCGATTACAGGCTTCCTGGCAGGGGGCATAGCATACCCGCCCAACACTTGCAGGAAAGGGATTTGTCTCCCTGATAAGCTTATAAGCTGCTTTGTACTCCCCTTCGGCAATGAGCTTGATGTACCCGGGCACATTGGTATGGACGGGACAAGCGTCCATACAGGCGGCTTTACAAGGGCGGTCTTCTCTCTTATCTATAACACATTTCTTAGGAACAGCCTGGGGAAAGTACAGATATATGGCCTTTCTCTTTCCAACCCCCTGGTCAAATTCGTTCGGTATAATGACGGGGCATCCTTCCACACAAAGGCCACATCCCGTACATTTGTTCCAATCAACAAAAGACGCCTTTCTCCTAATCTTGACCTTGAACTTCCCTATTCCTCCCGAGACTTTTTCTACTTCAGAATAAGTTAAGAGCTCTATGTTATGATGAGAATTGGCCTCAATCATCTTGGGGGCAAGGATACACATGGCACAATCATTAGTGGGGAAGGTCTTGTCCAGTTGTGCCATACGTCCCCCGATGCTAGGTGACCTTTCTACCAAATATACCTTGAAACCCATGTTGGCCAAATCAAGTGAAGCCTGAATCCCAGCTATGCCACCACCAACCACCAGTACCGATTTACGTCCGTTCTCACTGTTACTCATTTTCTGACAAGCCTACCTTCCTTACTCAATCGCATTTGCTACCAGATTTGCCAAATCCATTATCTCAATCTTCGAAGTTGATCGATGCTCCTTTCCTTTATCCGTCATGGCACATCTGAAATGCGTCTGGCATTTAGGACAAGCGGTTATGAGCAACTCAGCTCCTGTCTCCGTCGCTTCACATAACCTTTCGGCCCTTAGCATGTTGGAATACGAGTCGCAATTGGTAAAAGCACTGGTGCCACAGCAAATGGATTCCAAGCCACTATGTTTCATCTCAACCAACTCTATACCAGGAATTGATTTGAGCACCTTCCGTGGGGCTTCGTACACACCTAAATGCCTCCCTAACCGACAAGGGTCTTGATAGGTGACCTTCTTCTTGATTTCCTTAAACTTCAGTCCGTTTTGCTCTATCTTCTCAGCCAAGAATTCGGAGATATGCTGTACTTCGCAACCCAAATCCACATAATTGGGGTAGTCCAGTTTGAATGTGCGATAACCCTCAGGGCAGGAAAAAACTATCTTCTTGACGCCAGCCTCCTTGATTTGGGCAGCATTGTATTCGGCCAGTTTCTTAAATGTCTCTACATCGCCAGTCCAAAGTGCATCATGTCCACAGCATTTCTCATTAGGAAGCAGCTTGGGCGCGATCCCCAGTGAGTTCAAGGCCTTGAGGCTTGCCTTGGTTATATCAAGAGCATTGAATTCGATATCCTCAAAGATGGGCGCAAAATACGGGGCACATCCCACCCAGAGAAGTACATCGCCGTTTTCTGAAACGCGATACTCCTTGGACAGCCACTCCAGTCTTTTTTGCTTAATAGCAGGGCCTGTCATAAGCCTCGCCAGAGATTGCAGTTGTCCAGAGTGAGCACAAACTCCATGCTGTTCATTGTCCTGGGCCAAACTTCTGGCTTTTTGTACGAAGACGGGAAAGTCAATATCACTGGGACACTTCTGTTGACAAGTATAGCAAGTAAGACAGGAAAACAGCTCTTTATCGAATAGCAGCTCATTCCCAAAGCCCAGAAGAGCATTCTCAATCATCTGTCGTGGAGAAAAGGACGGATCGTATCTAGCTACAGGACATACGCTCGTACATTTGCCGCATTCCAGGCAGTAGTAAGTCTTGGTTTCTTGAATAATATCCTCTAAGTTCACGCCAGAGCCTCCATTTTTACTTTAAAGGGTGAAGGGCCTAACTTCTTGAGTTGCTCCACCATTTCTTGAATTACGTGGGCAAACACCGTTCCTTCGGATGTGGCTATCATCTCGCGCCTCAAACGTTCATCCTCCAAGCCAAGCACATGGAGTACTTTTCTTAGTTTGTCAATCGCGGCATCGCACTTTACCGGACCATCAATATAGTGGCAATCAGTAAGATGACAACCGGCAACCAGAACCCCGTCGGCGCCACCCTCAAAGGCCTTCAGTACGTATATAGGGTTAACCATACCGCTACACATTACTCTCACTATCTTGACATTCGGTGGGTAATGAATGCGGCTCGTTCCAGCTAAATCAGCAGCGGCATAAGTGCACCAATTGCAGCAAAAAGCAACAATTTGAGGTTCGAATTCAGCCATCAGGACACCTCCGTCAAAGCAGCAACTTGAGCCAATATTTCATCCTGGGTGAAGTGTTTGATCGATATTGCGCCTGTGGGGCAGACGACGGCGCAGGCCCCACAACCTTTACATAGAGTTTCATTTATACTGGAAACTAACTTTCCGTCCTTACTAGTGACCTTGGGCGCATGAAAAGTGCAGACTTCCTCGCAGCGTCCGCAGCCGTGGCAAATAGCTTCATCCACAGTTGATACGGCAGCTTCAAGCGTTACCGTGCCCTTGCTTATCAACGACAGGGCTTTGGCTGCCGTTGCCTCAGCTTGCGCTACAGTGTCAGGAATATCCCTGGGACCTTCACAGCAGCCAGCTATGAAAACGCCGTCTGTTGGGGTAGCCACAGGGTCCAGTTTGACATGCCTCTCCAGGAAGAAGCCATCTGCTCTGCGATTAAGAGTGAAGATCCTGGCGACATTCTCCGCGTCGGAGCGTGCTTCCAGAGCAGAACACAATATAACCATATCCACGGGGACTCTCACCATCTTACCTAGAAGTGTATCTTCACTGACCACAATCAACTTGCCTTTTTCTTCATCCGTCAGGGCTTCATCCGTAATCTTGGCTACCTTCCCTCGTATGAAATTCACTCCCTCCTCGGAACAGCGTTTATAGAATTCCTCGTACCCTTCTCCAAAGCAACGCATATCAATATAGAATTCATATACCTCGGCTTTGGTAAATTCTTTTATCAAATGAGCATACTTGAGCCCATACATGCAACATACTCTGGAGCAATACTCATGATAGTTCTGGTCTCGACTGCCCACACAGTGCACAATAGCTACACTCTCCGGCACCCGACCATCCTTCAACAGAATCTTGCCTTCAGTGGGTCCTGCGGCACAGGTTATTCTCTCAAATTCAAGGCCAGTCAATACATTATCGTATTTCCTGTATCCGTATTGAGGTATCACGGAAGGGTCAAATTGATCATACCCTGTTGCCACTATAACTACGCCCACTTCTAGCTCAACAATTTGATCGGCCTGGTCGTAATCTATGGCACCGGCCTCACATGCTTCCTTACACTCACCGCATTGAAAACATCCCTCTATTGTCGAGGCCAGGCAGCGCTCTGCTTCCTGCTGAGCCTCCTCGAGGGAGTAAGCTTGCTCGACCTCTTTGAAGTCACTGACCCGTTTTTCCAGCTCCGGTTTGCTGCGTTCTACTCTTTTTCTCGAGCCAAAGCGCTTCTTGATTTCGGCAAGTTCCTTTTCACTCAGTTTCTCGACTTTCCCTCCTTCTTCGGTGCTTAGCTCTTCTCCTCTGAGATACGCATCCATGGAGCGAGCCGCCCTCTTACCCGCGGCTATGGCAAGGATAACGTCAGCTGGACCGGACACCACATCTCCTCCAGCAAATACACCATCAATATTGGTTTGCAAAGTAACCGGGTCAACATCGAGTGTACCCAGGTCAGTAAATGCTAAACCCTCAGGGAGCACGCTCTTATCTACGCTTTGCCCGATAGCCATAATCACATTGTCTACATCTATGGTGAATTCCGAACCCTGGACGAGCCTGGCGCGTCGGCGTCCTCTAGCATCAGGCTCACCCATCTCCATGCGGGCACATTTTATTCCGGTGACTCGATTGTCTTTGGACAACATTTCGACCGGTACCGCCAGGAACTGAATCTTGACTCCCTCTTGTTCCATCTGTTCAATTTCGCTGGGGATAGCCGGCATCTCGGCACGGGTACGACGGTAGACAACAGTTACTTCCTCAACACCGAGACGTCGGGCAACGCGAGCAGCATCAGCAGCAGCGTTGCCACCACCGATAACTGCTACTTTCCTTCCCAAGTTGACTTTGACCCCAGAATTGACTTGCCTCAGGAAATCAAGAACGTAGAGGACTCCAGGGCTATCCTCGCCAGGAATACCGATTTTCTGGCTGCTGCCAGCGCCGGTGCCCAGAAAGATAGCTTTGTAACCTTGTCTGAAGATTTCATCGAGCTTTTGGACGGTCGTGTTCGTCTTGATTTCCACCCCCATATCCCGCATGTAGCTAATATCGCTGCTCAGCACCTCCTTGGGTAATCGGTATTCAGGAATGCCATAGCGCAGCAGACCTCCCGCCTCAGGGGCAGCCTCAAATATTGTAACCGGGTATCCCTGCCGGATTAGTTCATAGGCGCAGGCCAGACCAGCCGGACCGGAGCCCACGATAGCTACCTTTTCCTCTTTGGTTATTTCCACGGGCCGAGCCTTTACTCTGCCGGCATTCCGTTCATAGTCGGCGGCGAAACGTTTTAGCTCTCTAATTGCTACGGAATCATCAAGCTGCCCTCGGTTACAGGCCTGCTGACAAGGAGCATAACAGACTCTGCCACAGATAGCAGGAAGAGGATTGGTTCTTCTTATAACCTCGTACGCCTCCTCAAATTTCCTTTCCTTGATCAAGGATATATAGCCCAGGGTATTCATATGAATTGGGCAAGCCGCCCTGCACGCCGCTTTACAGGGCCTTTCCTCCCTCTTGTCAATTGTGGCAATATGGGGAATGGCCTGAGCAAACGGAATATACGCCATCCCTCTCTTCGCCAGACCCATTTCAAATTCGCTATCTGTCCTGCGGGGGCATTTTTCCTCACAGATTCCACACCCAACACACTTGCTCTCATCGACATAACGTGCCTTCTTCCTTACCTTAACTTTGAAACTGCCTATAGAGCCCGAAACCTCCTCCACTTCGCTGAGAGAGAAAAGTTCTATGAAGGGATGATGCCCCACGTCGGACATCTTGGGTGTGAGAATACACTCAGAACAGTCCAGAGTAGGAAATGTTCGGTCAAGCTGTATCATATGGCCGCCAATACTGGGCTCCCTTTCCACCAGATACACCTTGTTCTGCCCATTGGCAATATCCAATGCCGCCTGCATCCCTGCGATGCCACCCCCAACAACCAGTACATTGGGATTAAGCGGCGCTTCCTTAATCACAAGAGGCTCATGGTAATAGACTCTCTTTACGGCTGCCCTGACTAAGTCCTTTGCCTTATTAGTAGCCAGTTTCTTATCATCGTGAACCCAGGAACAATGCTCTCTGATGTTCGCATGTTCATACAGATAAGGATTCAGCCCGCCATCCTCAACAGCTTTGCGGAAGGTAAGCTCGTGCATCCTTGGGGAGCAGGAAGCTACCACGACTCGATTTATCCCTAACTTCTTGATATCAGTCTTGATGAGGTCCTGTCCCGGGTCAGAACACATATACCTGTAGTGTCGAGCGATTGCCACATTAGGTAGAGTTGCAGCATATTTAGCCACCTCTTCCACATTCACTACGCCAGCGATATTTAACCCACAGTGGCAGATGTAAACGCCAATCCTTATGTCTTCCATCTTATTACTCCGTTATCCTATTGCTTCAACAACAAGTTCAGCGACGTCTTTAACCTGCATGGTCTCCGCCTTACCCATGGAGAGCACACTGTCCCTATAATTGAGGAAGCAGTAGGGACAAGCTATGGCTATGATATCGGCGCCCTTCGCTACAGCCTGCTCCACCCTTATGTCAGAGAATCTCTCTCCTTTCGGGGTGTCCATCCAGATTCTGCCACCACCGCCTCCACAACAAAGCGCATTCTCGCGAGCGTCAGGAAATTCAATTAATTCCAGGCCCGGAATACTCTGCAGAACTTTCCTGGGCTCATCGTAGATATTATTGTGCCTCCCCAAATAGCAGGGGTCGGAATAGATTACCTTTTTGTTCATCTTCTTAGAGAGTTTCAATTTCCCTTCGTCGATAAGTGAAGCTAGGTATTGGGTGATATGAATTACTTCGAATTTTCCTCCAAGCTCGGGATACTCATTCTTGAAAGTGTGGTAGCAGTGCGGTGACGACACTACCACGTTTTTGACACCATTACTGGTGAAGAGATTAATATTGTTCTGGGCCAGACTTTGGAACGTATCTTCGTGCCCGGCCTTCCTAATTGACTCGCCGCAGCATTTTGCTTCAGTCCCTATAATGCCATAATCGATCTTAAGCTTATTGAAGATCGTGGCAACAGACCGAGCTACTGTTTTTACGTCAGGGTCGTATGAAGGGATACAGCATGGGAAATACAGTATTTCGGTGCCCGAAGCAAAACTCTTCACCTTAAGGTCCCTGGCCCAGTCATTTCGCTTCTCCGGTGCTTCACCCAGTGGGTTACCTACACCAGCGATGTTCTTGGCCGAGATTCTCAGGGCATCAGGTACAACGCCGATACCCAAGCCAGCCACGGCTCGGCGTATAGCCCTCATAACATCTATTATCTCTACGCCCCGAGGACAACGTTGAACACAAGCTCGACAAGTGACACAGGTCCAGACATCCTCACTCCCAAAATCAACTGCGCCAATTTGAGCTTCATGCATGATGCGACGAACGAGAAAACTTCGAACCATGTTCCAGGGACAAATACCGGTACAAAGACCACACTGGTAACACAATTTGAGAGGTCCGCCGCCGGCCTCGAGTATTACGTCTGTAGCTTCTTTATAAGGACTTAGCACTTCCATCTTAATATTTACCTCGACTCTCTAGAATTGGTTACGAAAAAGGGTGGCCGTACAAAATCATCGTAGCCACCCTGTTCTTTCCGTGATTTAGATTTAGCACGGCTGGGAAGTATAACAAACTCCGCCAGAAAAAGCAAGGTTGAAGGTTAGTGATCTGTTTCTCGAAAACTGCCTTGAAAAAGGGACGTCAGGTAACATAAAGTTTTGCCAACCATGTCAATTTTCATTTGGGGTGTCTGGAGGAAACAAAAAAGACCGCGTCATCCCAACAAGAATCTATGAAGGAGGTATATGACAAAGTAGATCAGCCGTGGAGCCGAACGGATTCGAACCGATATTACCTGCTTGAGAAACAGATCTCCTCACCATCAGACGACAACTCTTCTCTACCACTCATTTAATAATTTGCCAAGCCAAATTCTCACTTTTACTATTTCTTAGGAGCAAATTTCGCTGCAGCAAAGCGACACAATCTTTCGTGGCCAGGCAGTTGCATATACCTGGCAACATCAGACTCTGACATGGCAACTGAAATCTGATACAACAACCTGTCTTGAATACTTTGGAAGAACGGGCAAGTCTTACATTGATAACTGCGATCACACAATCTGAACGATACTAACTGCAATGCCTCCCAACTGTGATTCCTATCTGCCTCGGCTATAACATGATCGATTACTTTCTCCAAACTATCTAGATCAAATGGTTTAGGCAAGAAATCGGCAAGCCCGAGCTTCTTTGCCTTCTCCTCTGTCTCTACTGACGGATAGCCAGTAATCATTATTCCGCCAATTTTCGGATCTATTTTCTTGATATACTCATAAAGCTGTAACCCGTCAATGTCTGGTAATTTCAAATCGAGAATAGCTACGTCAAACTTGCTACTGTTGACTTTGTCGATGGCTTCTTTGCCAGTACTTGCCGCCTCTACATCAAACCCATCAGCAATAAGCCACTCACGAAGTCCCTCTCTTAACAGTTCCGCGTCATCTACTATCAAGATTCTCTTCTTAGCCATTTTGCTCCTTTCGTAGAAGTGAAGAGGCTCGAACCCAATGTTTTATCTATGCCATGCCTTCATATTGGTCGGGATGGGTGGACTCGGACTACCGCTATACCTACTCCCAGGGCAAGTGCCATCAACCAAACTAGCCGACATCTTTATTTGTTTACAAACTTTCCATTTTTCTATATGCCAACTTCCCGTCCAGCACTTAGATTTGCTATGACAATTACAGCACATCCCTTCTAATTCGTCAACCCACTGTGCTGGCTGGCAAAGTCCATTCGTAATTGCTTAGAGTGCCTAAAAAGATTATACTCCTATCCCACCATCAACCACTAGTATTTTTAACACTTTTCATCGTCATGGACGCCCAAGTAGACGCTGAAGGTAGTTCCTTTCCCCACTTCACTTTGTACCTTAATCTCTCCTTTGTGTCGTTCAATAATCCCACGAACTACAGCTAACCCCAGGCCTACACCGCTGCCTTTTTCCTTAGTGGTGAAGAAAGGGGTGAAAAGCTTGGACAAGTTCTCTTTGGAAATACCACAACCGGTATCCTGGACATCAATCCTAACCTGGCTGTTCGCCACTGACGTACGCAGTGTCAGCTTGCCCCCTCCAGACATGGCCTGGATAGCATTCAGCGTGAGATTCGTGAACACTTGCTGAAGCTTGTCCAAATCAGCCATGACTTTAGGCAGGGAAGGGCTAAGCTCTCTTACCACATCGACGCTTTGGAGTTGCGCCTGATGCCCTACCATGGCCAGGACCTGCTCTATAACTTGATTAACATCCACGAGTCTCAACATCGGCTCGGTTTGCCGGGAAAAATCGAGAAGGTTTCGTATTATCCTCGAGCAACGGCTCACCTCTGATTCCATCTTCGAGAGGCAATCGAGAGCAGCTCCTTTCTCAAGGGTGTCGCCAGATATCTTCTTCGCCAGCAATTTCGTGTACGTGAGGACTCCAGCCAGAGGATTGTTGATTTCATGGGCGATGGAGGCAGCCAGCTGACCCAGAGATGCAAGTTTCTCAGCATGGACCAGTTGTTCCCGGCTTTCCTTTAAACGCCGAACGATTTCTCTTTCTTCGTCAATCCGGTCCATCAGTAGGGCGGTTAGCACACCGACGAAAGCGATGAACAGGACAAAGAGCAGCGGCCTCAGCAGTGGATCGGCGTATGGGGAGTATAAGGTACGTGGCAACACGACACACAGAAAAGCGAAAGAGGCAACCAGGGCACCCCGGACCCTGAAAGTCAGAGCAGCGTAGATTACGGGTAGCAGAAATAAGGTTCGATGTAGATCGTGAGGAAAAGCATCGGTGAAAAAGCTTCCCAAACGGGCCAAGGGAGTCTGCCCTGCGTAGTAAACAAGCGCCAGAACTGCCATTACGGCTACGATTATCCACAAATGAGGGCCCCGCGCACCTCTAGATACTTGATTCCTCGGCAACCCTTTAATGATGTTTATGGCCACTCTATCTGCCCAGTGTTTTCGAGCGCTCTCCGGCGCAAGAGCACTACCCGTAGCCCCTTCTGCCGCATTAGCGCTTGTTCTTTCTTCCATGCCCGAGGTATCTCCAGGCCCTTTCTTAAACTCCACACCGAGTGATTAGAAATAAGGTTGTGTAATAATTCTGCAGCATGTTGACTGAACTGTCAACGAAATCTATCATTTGCGGGTGATCCCCTATTAAGAGGCCCCCGATTGAGAATTGGATTCAAGGCATAAGAGGCAGTTGAACAAGCAACAGTGCTTGGGCAATAACCAGGGGCAGGAGACCGCCGGCTAAGCCAATCAGAATCCACTTACGGAACGTCATACGATAACCTGTCCGCTTTTCCAGCATGCCCAGAGCCACAATATTGGCTGTAGAGCCAACCATGGTAATGTTGCCACCGTAACAAGCGCCCTGAAGCAATGCCCACCAAATTGGAAAGGTATGAACCCCAGTTTCTCCCAAGGCTTGAACTACGGGGATAAGTGCTGCTACCAAAACCACGTTATCCAGCGCCGCCGAGCCGAAAGCAGCTCCCAGAGCCACAATTATGGTGAGCAACACTGGCCCAGCTCTGAGCCCCGCAGCAGCATCTGCAATTCTGCCCGTAACACTGGTATAGGCAAGGCAGCCCGCCTTAGAAAACAAGAACATGAAGAAAACCAGTGTCCACCAGTCAACCCCCTTCTCTAAATATTCCCGTGCCTTGGCTCTTTTCCACAGCATAGCGATCCCAGCGCCTGTGATTGAAGTGGCAACAAGCAGTGTATCCCTTCCCAGGCCAAGTAGCAGCTCCAGACGGTAGTGCAAAGCCAGAAAAATCACCACACCTAAAAATAGAGCGACTCCTCCCTTGAAAAAAGTCTTGTCTTTTACTTCAGCCCATTCATTCAAAATACCGGTGCCACTTTCTAACTGAGTGTTAATCCTGGTCTTAAGCAATTTGAGGTCCCCACGTTGCCACACCAAGATTATGACCATGAGGCAAATGAGGCCGATTAAACTAACTGGAAAGGACCACCGCATAAAATCTTCAAAGGTCAGTCCGGCCCTGAGGGCTAGCAATATTCCAATGGGATTACCCAGAACAGTCCAGGAACTCCCGATATTTGTGGCCAGCACAACCGATATAACATAATTTACCGGGTTGACCTTATAACGTTCGCAGAGCTCAAATACCAGTGCCGTCATAAAGAGTATAGAAGTTACTTCGTCCACACAGGCAGCCATAACCGCGGAAAGAAGCAGAAGAGAAATCATTATGCCCCTGGGCTGATACTTGGCAAGTTTGATCATCTTTATGCCAAGCCAGCGGAAGAAGCCAGTCTCTCGGAGAAGCGCAACTACCACCATCATGCCTATCAGAAAAACAATGACATCCAAATTCATGAATTTTATGGCATGCTCCAAGTCCATTGTGCCCGTGAGAAGCAAAATCACTATGCCTATAAAAGCTATGCCTACCCTGAATCTCCAGAACATCAAGGTGCCAACAACCAAAGCTAGAAAAATGGTAGCCGCCAGGGTTTGGTGCATATCTTGTAGCCACCAATGACACAGGAACGCAATCGCCACGACAATGGCCGCGAAAATGGCAAACTGCTTCGGTGTTCCCGGAATACTTTCTCTCTCCAGCTCTTCTGGCATCTTCTTACCTTCTGCCAAGTTCGCTTGCTACTACTCCTAGGACTCCATTTACTAGCCGTGAAGAAGACTCACTGCCAAAAGCTTTGGCTAACTCTACAGCCTCATTTATTGCCACCTTGATGGGAGTCTTGTCACCAAATAAGATTTCAAAAATAGCCAGGCGCAGAATATTTCTATCAATGATAGGCATTTGTTCTACGGGAAAGGCTCGGGCAAATTTCCCAATAATAGCATCAAGCTCAGATTTATGCTGTAGCACTCCTTTGACAAGTTCCTCACTGAAGCTAAGTGTTGCTTGAGTCAGTGTCTCTTCTGCCCTTAAGCGAGCTGAAGTTTCCTCCACCTTATGCTTCGTGCAATCAATCTCGTAAAGCGCCTGGAGCGCTGCGATTCTTGCCTGTCGCCTGATGCCAGCCATTGTTTACTCACTCTGGAAAATATTCGATTCTTCTGGGAAAGAGAGACGAATTTCTCATGGGGTACTACTCAGCAGAACTCAATTCACGTGCCAGCTGTGCTATATCCTCAATTCCCGATACATTGAAGGTTTGAAGTCCCGAATTGATTCGCCTGATTAAGCCGCTAAGCACCCTCCCGGGACCTATCTCATAAAAGGTAGTGACCCCACTCTGCACCATGTATTCCACCGACCCTTGCCATTGGATGCAGTTACGAAGCTGCTTCACTAATTCTTGTTTTATCGAATCAACATCGGTTAACGGCCGAGCCGTCACATTGGATATTACAGGAATGGCTGGCAGGTGAAACCTGATATTCGAAACGATTTTGCTGAATTCAGCTATGACTGGCTCCATCAAGGCAGAGTGAAAAGCCCCGCTAACCTTCAAAGGAATGAGGACGCGAGCACCTTTCGTTCTGGCCAGTTTGCTAGCTTCAGCCAGAGTCTGGGCGGCGCCGCTAATCACAATCTGCCCGGGACAGTTTATATTGGAGATTTCCGTTCCACTTTGAAGACATATATCTTTGACTGTTTCCTCATCAAGTCCTATTACAGCTAGCATACTGCCGGGATTCTTGAGCCCGGCCTCATACATTAGTCTTCCTCTTTCCCTGACAAGCAAAACAGCGTCAGCCAAGCCCAGCGCGCCAGCAGCCACCAAAGCAGTATATTCACCCAGACTATGTCCAGCAACAAAGGCCGGAGACGGAAGATCGCCTCGTCTGGCTTCTCGCAGCGCTTTGAGGCAAGCAATGCTGACAACCAGTATCGCTGGCTGGACGTTGTGCGTCTTTGTCAGTTCCTCCTCTGGGCCTTCAAAGCATAGGCGAGAGAGGGAAAATCCTAAAGATGCATCGGCTTCGTCAAAGACTGCCTTGGCTGAAGAATAGCTGCTATACAGGTCCAATCCCATACCAGAGCTTTGGGAGCCTTGCCCGGGGAAAACATAAGCTACCCTGGATAACTCAGCCATGCGAACTATTTCTTGGCGGGCTTGATCTCGATTACTTCTCGATCATTGTACCAGCCACAGGTGGGGCAAACACGATGAGGTGGCTTAGGACTGTGGCAATGCGAACATACATCAAGGGCAGGCGGAGTTAGTTTAAGATGGCTACGCCTTTTTCCCTGGCGCGCTTTCGAGGTCTTCTTCTTAGGTAGTGGCGGCATTTGAATTCTCCTCCTTCATTCCCGGGCAGTCAAACCGACATAGGGGTTTCATGGGCAAATTTAACAATACATATTGCCGTATTAACTCGCCCAGGTCAAGTATGTTTTTGTCATCGATAGTGAACTCTTCCGATTGCTCCAGCGAAGAGAGTGCTAAATCATCGGTTACGTCAGATATCGGAAGAAATTCTTCTTCCGCAGTGAAGCTTACAGGGCATAGGAATGCATCAAGGCAGCGGCTACATGTGAGTTTTGTCTCAGCATCTAATTTACACTGAACTAGAACTCCCCGACTGGTATGAATTACCTTCGCCTTTCCTTGGACAAGACCTTCAACTTCTCCACTAATTCTCCCATTTATGTCGTGGCTTTGGCTGGAGCCGACGGACTCTTTCAGTAACTGGGTTACATCTATCAAAGCGTACAAAGGTTGTCCTTCCATCTCTCATAGCCTAGAAATTTAGACCAAACACAAAGTATAATAAGTATTCATCAGTGGTTCAAGTTTTGGGAATAGGAAACGCTTATTATATCACCTTAAGCAGATTCGGATTCTTCGCTTCGCTCAGAACGATAGCAGGCGGAAGGCCAAGGGCTAGAATGACAGGAGGAATTGATGAACGATGGACATAGAAAAACTGAAGCTAAAGGCGAAAGATAGCGTCGAATCACAGAGGCAGCAGCTCGTCCAGTTGAGCCTGAATATTCATGACAATCCTGAGTTGGGCTTCAAGGAGGAGAAGGCATCGGCCTGGCTTGCTACCTATCTTGAAGATAACGGATTTCATGTAGAAAGGGGCATTGCTGGCCTGGCTACCGCCTTTCGAGCGACATATGGCCAGGGGAGCCCCAGAATTGCCCTGCTAGCCGAATATGATGCTTTGCCCAAAATAGGACATGCCTGTGGGCATAATATCATAGGTGTTTCAGCAGTTGGGGCTGCTGTTGCCAGTAAGTCTATCATTGACCAGTTAGGAGGCAGCATCGTAGTTATGGGCACTCCCGGAGAGGAAGGCCTCGGTGGCAAGATAAACATGGTGAAAGCAGGAGCTTTCAAAGAAATAGATGCGGCTATGATAGTGCATCCTAATACGAGGAACATGCCCACCGAAGAAGCACTCGCTTGCAGCACCCTGGAGGCGGAGTTTTTTGGTCGGCCAGCTCATGCTGCCGGCCAGCCTCACAAAGGCATAAATGCCCTTGACGCTATGATTCTAGCTTTCACAGGAGTAAATTCCCTGCGCCAGCACATAAGGGGGGATGCGCGCATTCATGGCATAATCACTGATGGGGGCGAAGCACCCAACATAGTACCTGCCCACAGCGCTGCTGTTTTTCTGGTACGTGCCCTAGACGATGATTATCTCGCTGAATTGAAGGATAGGGTTTTGAACTGTTTTACAGGCGCATCCGTAGCTAGTGGAGCAAGATTAGAATACAGATGGAGAGACAGGACTTATGCTCCGATGAAGAATAATATGACTTTAGCCGGGCTATTCAGGCAAAATCTAGAATCCCTGGGACGCGAAGTGAAAGCCTTCGACCCTCGTTTTGGCCTGGGCAGCACCGATATGGGAAATGTTAGCCAGGCGGTGCCCAGCATACATGCCACAATAGCCATCGCCTCCCGAGAGATATTAATACACACACCGGAGTTTGCTGCCGCCGCCGCTTCTGACGCAGGACACAATGGCTTACTGGATGCAGCCAAAGCGATGGCAATGACTGTAGCTGATATTCTTCAACCAGGAACGCTTGACAAGATCAAACAAGAATTCTGCCGTGATTAGGGTAGGCGTTCCCAATCCAAAGGCAAGAGCCGATGATATAATTAGTGTAAATCCTGTCCCGACTTGTATGAGCTTGCTCAAGCCTCTGTGGAGGGCAATGTTCTGGCAAGGTGAGGGACACCGTGATTCGTAGGAGGGCGCTGCTACATTAGGAAGTCTCAAGCCATGGACAGAATCTATCAGGTGGTCATCATTGGTGGTGGACCGGCCGGACTCACCGCCGGGCTGTATTGCGCCCGCTCAAGGTTTAATACCTTGCTTATCGAAAAAGGAATAATGGGCGGGCAGATAACCAACGCTGAGCGGGTGGAGAATTACCCTGGCTTTCCCAAAGGTATCTCCGGCGTTGAGTTGGGACAACTTATCCATGAGCAAGCTACTAGCTGTGGATTGGAAACCTTGCCTGCCGAGGTTACCAAAGTGGTGCCCGGCCAGAAGCATAATCTGGTCAGCAGCAGCGAGGGCGATTTTGTAGCTGAGGCCATAATCATCGCCTCTGGTTCACAATTTCGCAAGCTAGGCGTGGCCGGGGAAGACAGATTTGTGGGGAAGGGGATTTCTTATTGTGCTACGTGTGATGGCCCTTTGTTCAAGGGCAGAACAGTGGCTGTGATAGGTGGCGGCGATACTGCCGTCACTGAGGCTCTCTACCTGAGCAAATTTGCCTCCTCGGTTAAAGTCATCCACCGTCGCAGCCAGCTTCGAGCCGACAAGATACTTCAGGAAAAAGCCATGGCCGACCCGAAGATCGAGTTTATCTGGGATACCGTAGTAACCCAAATTGAAGGCGAGGGGATAGTTAAGCAACTCATGATAAAAAACACCAAAAATGCTAAACTATCAATGTTAGAACTGGCAGGTGTTTTTGTAGCTATCGGCTCACAGCCCAATAGTGCCCAGTGGCGGGGACTGTTGCCTTTGGATGAAGAGGGTTACATAATCACCAATGAACTCATGGAAACAAAGATTCCTGGGATATTTGCTGCTGGAGATGTCCGCCATAATTCAGCCAGGCAAGCCATAACTGCGGCTGGAGACGGCGCCACTGCTGCCATATCAGCAGAGAGATTTCTATCATTCTGAACGAAGTAAGGAGTTTTATGAAAATTGTTTTATTAGAGGACCTCCCGGGAAAAGGAAAGGCTGGAGAAATAAAAGAGGTAAGCAAAGGTTATGCCAAGAATTTTCTTCTGCCTCGGGGTTTAGCTTTGGTAGCCACCCCCGCGGTCATGAAGCAAGTCGAGTCCAAGCTGGAGAGGGAGAAGCTTGAGGAAAGTGTTGACCGGGAAAAATCAGTTGAACTGGCTCAGCAAATCGAGGGAAAGGAAATTCGGTTTAAGGCTCGCATGGGTGCCGGAGAGCGGCTGTTTGGCTCCATTACCGCTGCCGATGTAGCTGAAGAACTAAGTCGGTCCGTAGGTTCTGCCATTGATAAAAAACAGATAGATATAGAGAAGTCTTTCCGCCAGACGGGTAGTTATGAAATAGCTGTTAAGTTAGCCAGCGACATTAAGCCAAAAATTACCGTGGTTATCGAGGAAGAAGCGAAGGAAGAGAAAGAGAAAAAGGTAGAGAAGAAAGTAGAGAAAAAGCAGCCTAAAGCGAAAGAGAAAGAAAAGGAACCAGAGCCAGAGCAAAAGGTGGAGAAGAAGCAAGCGAAAGGGAAAAAGAAGGCGAAAGCAAAAGAGGAGGAGAAAGAGTAGGCGTGGCCGAGGAAAAGTTACCACCTCATGATATTGAAGCCGAAGGGGCAGTAATTGGCTCTCTGCTCATTGACCCTGATGCCATGCTAAAGATTGCTGCTTCCCTCAAGCCCGAGGATTTCTTCTCAGAAACAAATCGGGCGATTTACCAGGCTTGTTTCTCTCTTTATCAACGTCCGAATGAAGTCATAAATCAGATTACAGTGGCTCATGAGCTAATGCGCCAGGACAAGCTGGAACAGGTTGGTGGCGCTGCCTTCTTAAGCCATTTAATAAGCAATGTGCCCACATCCCTCCATGTTGAATACTACGCTCAAATAGTATCCAATACGGCAATGATGCGGCGGCTAATCGCCGCTGCTAAACAAATCGAAGCTCTGGGCTACGAAGCCAGCCCGGAAGTTGAGGCTACCCTCAGTGACGCTGAAGATATCCTGTTCAAAGTGCGAGCCAGGCAGGGTCTTCGAGGCCTTGTTCCGATTCGCGAGGTTCTAGGTCAATATTTTGACAAAGCTGGGCCATCTGCTACGCTTAGAGCAGGGGAAATACCTCATATTCTAACTGGTTTTACTGCCTTAGACGATTTCTTAGGAGGATTACAGAGGACTGACCTAATCGTTTTGGCCGCTAAGACAAGTCTGGGTAAGACCAGCTTGGCCCTAAATGTTGCCAGAAACGCCGCTGTCAACCAGAAGGCTTGTATTGCGCTATTCAGTTTAGAGATGTCCCGAGAGGCAGTGGTGCAGAGGCTTCTAGCCAGCGAATCCGGGGTAGATTCTGGAAAGGTCCGTCTTGGGCGCTTCAGTGAGAAGGATGAGATAAAGATTATGGAAGCCAGCGGTGTCTTATCCGAGGCGCTAATTTATGTTGATGATTCACCTAAGCTTCGGGTGGCAGATATCAGGAGCAACGCACGGCGACTTCACTTCGAACGCGGCATCGACCTGATTATCATTGATTATCTGCAACTGATACAGGCCGATGGCAAAAATGAAACCCGAGTCCAAGAGCTCAGCAACATAACTCGTGCCCTAAAAACCCTGGCCCGCGAACTGAATGTGCCTGTTTTAGCCCTATCGCAACTAAGTCGGGCCATCGAAGCGCGTCCCTCTCATATACCCCAGCTTTCTGACCTGCGCGAATCTGGCAGCATCGAGCAGGATGCTGACGTGGTCATTTTCATTCATCGCGAAGATCTGAATTATTCTCCCGAAGATTGGAGCAAGGTCCATGATATTGAAACGGAACCCTATCCCCGTGGCATCGCCGATATTATAATAGCCAAACACCGCAACGGTCCTTTAGGACAAAGAAAGCTGCGCTTCCTGGAAAGGGTTGTCAAATTTGATAATGTAGAGGCAGAGATCGTCTCAGCCTCTAGAACCACCCCGTTTGATTTAAAATAAGATTCATCCAGGGTGCACAAAAATCCTAAGGCTTTCTGGGGTTAGTTAAGGGTGAAAAATGTCTAACCGGCAATTATCAGGCTCTCAAGGGGAAACAGGTTCTATCTCCATGCCAAAGTCTTTCTTTATCCAGGCGCTGCCTAGAATTCAGCACCTGGCTGAACTCAGAGTGGTGTTATATGTGGTTTACCTTACCCTGCGAAAGCCAGGTCATCCTCAATTTGTTACTTACAAGGAACTGAAGGCCGAAAGTTGTCGACTGTCGCCTGAGTTAAGCGAGGAGACACTTCGCCGGGCTCTGGACTCGGCTGTGGAGCACGGTGCTCTATCACACTTGACCTCAAATATAGATGGAGTGCTTGAGCATGTCTATTCCCTGGCCGGCGATAGCCTTCAGCCATCGGCCATTAACATCTTCGCCCTCTACGAGCAAAATATCGGCATGATAACACCCATGATCACTGAGGAACTGAAGGAGGCCGAGAAGCTTTATCCATCCGAATGGATTGAAGAGGCCTTTAAGGAGGCAGTTGCGCTGAATAAACGCAGCTGGAGATATATCGCCCGCATCCTTGAAAGATGGGCCAGCGAAGGTAAAGACAGTGGAGAACATAGGAGAAATATTAAAAAGATTGACCCCGACAAATACATCAAGGGCCAATATGGACACATGGTCAGAAGATAACGCTCCCCTTCCCTCAACAGAAGAAGGCGCGGGTGAAATCTGCCCTGTCTGCAAAGGGGCGGGCTTTGTTCACCCTGCTCTAGATTCAGGGAAAGCTGATTTCAGCCGGGTGGTACCCTGCCGATGCAGTAAAGGGGAGCTGAGAAAGAAGAAAACAGAGTATCTTGAGAAATACAGCAACTTGGGTTCCCTGTCTCAGCTTACCTTTGACAATTTATCTCCTAAGGGGAAAGGGGCAAATGCCGCTTCCCAGGAGCGCTTTGCTCAGGTCTGCCAGGCTGCCAAAGCCTTTGCTGATAGTCCTCAGGGTTGGCTGGTATTTTTAGGTCCCAGCGGCTCTGGTAAAACACACCTAGCTTGTGCTATCGCCAGTCACCGTCTCAAGTTAGGGGAACCAGCATTCTATATCACCGCTGCTGACCTCCTGGACCACCTCCGCTCCGCATTCAGTCCTGCCAGCGACACTACTTATGACGAGTTGTTCGAGCAAGTGAAGAATGTGCCTCTATTAGTGCTTGATGACCTTACCCTGGGAAGCGCTACAGCCTGGGCTAAAGAGAAGCTAGAGCAACTCCTTCATCATCGCTTCAATACCAGACTGGCTACGGTAATCACCAGCGATGTACCGCTGGGGAAAATAGATGAACGTTTACGTGGCCATCTTGCTGATAATGAATTTTGCCAGGTATGGACGATTGAGCAAAAATTGCCCTCTGAGCCTCAAGGCAGCCTAGAGCTGGAGCTATTACGAAATATGACCTTTGACAATTTTGACCACAAGAGGACGGAACTTCCCCTGGAACAGCGGCAAAATTTGCACGAGGCTTTCAGGTTGGCGGTGGAATTCGCTCGCTCCCTGGAAGGCTGGTTGATATTCCACGGTGTCAATGGCTGTGGGAAGACTCATCTGGCAGCAGCTATCGCTAACTATCAACGGGCGCAAGGGAAGCCGGTCTTATTTGTGGTTGTCCCCGAGCTTTTGGACCATTTACGTTCGACATTCAGTCCGGATAGCAAAATATCCTATGACGAATTTTTCGAGAAGCTCAAAGAGACGCCGCTGCTGATACTCGACGACTTCGGGGAGCAATCGGCCACGCCCTGGGCTCAGGAGAAACTATATCAATTGATAAACTACCGCTATAATGCCCGGTTGCCCATGGTGGTCACTACATGTCTCTCTTTAGAAGAGATTGAACCGCGAATCAGTTCACGAATGGTGGACCCCAAGATAAACCTGGTATTCAACATCACCGCTCCGGATTACCGGGGCAATGTCAAGCCGACACGGCAAACCAAACGCTACTAACTTGCGTGACGGCCATCAGTGGTGGTCACGCCCCCCATCGTTGTGAGGCAGCGCCATTTTTCTTTTCAGCGCACCGCCCTTCTTCTTTGCGAGGAGTCCTTCCGCCGAAGGACGACGAAGCAATCTCGGTGGACTTGTGGAGCCCGGGATTGCCACGCTTCGCTCGCAACGACAGAAAGTGGGAGTTCAGTTCAGGCCTCCTTGGTTCGGGCGGCTCTCCTTCTACGCACGAAGAAAATCGCCAGTCCCACCACCACCGCCGCTATAATTCCGCCAATTAGCAACCAGTTCATTGGCGGTTTCTCCTCGAAGTTGGCTGTTATGGAATAGTCGCCGTGCATGGCAATGACGGTTGTGGCGGCATTCACATTGAAGATGGCACCCACGTCACCAGTCCAGTTGACAAATCGGTAGTCTCTCTCGGGCTCGGCAACTAGACGCACCAGCACCCCGGCATTGCGAGCAAGCGTTCCTTCGCCAGGAGTGGTTACGGAACCGCCAGCAGTACTGGATATGCTAAGGGCATACTTCGCAGTAACCCCCAGATTCCATTTGGCAAGCTCAGCTTCCCGGCCCGCGGCGACCACGGTGCCGTCGGACTTAAGCCCCACTGTGTGCTCTCTGCCTGCGGCGACCTGGACGATGCCCATCCAGCCGTCGACATTGCACTGCCCGTAGTCGTTGTCTCCCACGGCGACCACGGTGCCGTCGGACTTAACCCCCACCGTCGTGTGAGTCCAGCCTGCGGCGACCTGGATGATATCCGTCCAGCCGCCGACATCGCACTGCCCGGACTCATTCACTCCCACGGCGACCACGGTGCCGTCGGACTTAAGTCCCACCGTGTGACCGCCGCCTGCGGCGACCTGGACGATGTTCGTCCAGCCGCCGACATCGCACTGCCCGGAGACGTTCCATCCCACGGCGACCACGGTGCCGTCGGACTTAAGCCCCACCGTGTGCTCGTCGCCTGCGGCGACCTGGATGATGTCCGTCCAGCCGCCGACATCGCACTGCCCGTAGTCGTTGTCTCCCACGGCGACCACGGTGCCGTCGGACTTAACCCCCACCGTGTGCTCTCTGCCTGCGGCGACCTGGATGATATCCGTCCAGCCGCCGACATCGCACTGCCCGGACTCATTCACTCCCACGGCGACCACGGTGCCGTCGGACTTAACCCCCACCGTGTGACCGCCGCCTGCGGCGACCTGGACGATGTTCGTCCAGCCGCCGACATCGTACTGCCCGGAGACGTTCCATCCCACGGCGACCACGGTGCCGTCGGACTTAAGCCCCACCGTGTGCCAGAAGCCTGCGGCGACCTGGATGATGTCCGTCCAGCCGCCGACATCGCACTGCCCGTAGTCGTTGTCTCCCACGGCGACCACGGTGCCGCCGGACTTAAGCCCCACCGTGTGCTCTCTGCCTGCGGCGACCTGGATGATATCCGTCCAGTTGCCGACATTGCCCTGCCCGTAGTAGTTGTACCCCACGGCGACCACGGTGCCGTCGGACTTAAGCCCCACCGTGTGACCGCCGCCTGCGGCGACCTGGTTGATATCCGTCCAGCCGCCGACATCGCACTGCCCGGAGACGTTCCATCCCACGGCGACCACGGTGCCGTCGGACTTAACCCCCACCGTGTGACCGCCGCCTGCGGCGACCTGGACGATATCCGTCCAGTTGCCGACATTGCACTGCCCGTAGTAGTTGTACCCCACGGCGACCACGGTGCCGTCGGACTTAAGCCCCACCGTGTGCTCGTCGCCTGCGGCGACCATGGGGGTGTATTCGAGCTCGGGCTGACCACAGCCTACCATGCCGGCAATTAAGGCTACCATAATCAACATAATCAAAAAGATGCTGACTATTGCCACGTAATGGTGTCTCTTCGAACTAAGTATTATCTTCATACTTCACCTCCAGCTATTTGTTTAGACGGGTTGCCAGCTCAGGAAGGGATAAGTTCCATCATCAACGATATTCCAAATGTAGGAAGGGTTGCGTGTGCTAGGATTGGCGACTGCAGCCATATCCCATGAAGCACTTGAGAAGGTATTAATGTCCTGCATTTCTGCCGTGGTCTTGCCTGTTCCGCCAGCGGAATAAGATTCTCCGCTGGTTTGGATATCCCAGAAGGAGTTACTCACGGTGCCCGTATTCCATCCCAGCAGACCGCCAACATAGTAGTCGCCAGTCACACTGCCGACAGAATAGGAGTTGGTCACGGTGCCGGAACTCGCTGCCACCAGACCGCCAATGTGGTCATTGCCAGTCACACTGCCTGCAAAATAGGAGTTAATCACGGTGCCTTTATTCTGTCCCACCAGACCGCCGACCGAGATACTGCCACTCACACTGGCTGTGGAATAGGAGTTGCTCACGGTGCCGGGGTAGCTAATTGCCACCAGACCGCCAGCACAGTAATTGCCAGTCACGCTGCCCGTGGAATAGGAATTGCTCACAGTGCCACCATAATTAAATCCCACGAGCGCACCAACAAAATGACGGCCAGTTATGTTTACATTGTCGACACCCACCTGACTGACTTTTCCCCCGGGGGCAAGGTATCCGAATAATCCAACACCGTAAACAAAATTAAGATTGAAGCTCAAGTTCGAGATTTTGTAACCATTTCCGTCAAACTCTCCGGCAAGATAAGCAATGTGGAAGTTGGGTTCAACACCTAAATCCAAGTCATTCGTCAATCTGAACTTCAGAGTAGCATTTTGACCGAACGCCAGCAGCTGTTTGAAATCACTGGCATTGTTTATCAAATAATAACCATTTTCTTGAGAAAGCCTTTCATTCACATCCAAAAACCTGCCCTGAGCAAGCCATCGGTCGAAATCTTCATCGGGCAAAGCTCCGATAGTGACTATGTGCTCGCCATTAATCAGGACCTCATCATAGCTATAATAGGAGTTGCTCACAGTGCCCGTATTCCATCCCACCAGACCGCCAACATCCTCATTGCCAGTCACGCTGCTTGTGGAATAGGAGTTGCTAACGGTGCCCGCATTCTGTCCGACCAGTCCACCAACCATGCCGGCGCCAGTCACGTTGCCTGTGGAATAGGAGTCACTAACGGTGCCCCCATTCACTCCGACCAGTCCACCGGTAACGTTCACCAGGCCGATATCTTTGATGACCCCACCGTGCTCGACCGAAACAAAAAGTGAACCCCCGTGTAGGTCACGTATCTCGTGTCCTTGCCCGTCGAAAGTCCCATCAAGGCCATAATAGCCACTATCAAAGACATATTTTCCAATTGCCTCCCAGCCATATCCCTCATTGGCTGTCGGACTTGCTAGTTCCTCATAACCCGCGGTAGTGGAATCAAGGTCGTTCATCAGAATGTGATGACCGGTCAAGTTGTCCCTTATGGCATATAAATCGTACCAATCCCGTATTTTCAGGTTTCGAGACAGAAGACTACAGCCTGCCATCCCGGTAATTAAGGCTACCATAATCAACACAATCAAAAAGATGCTAACTATTGCCACGTAATGGTGTCTCCTCGAACTAAGTATTTTCATACTTCACCTCCAGATTCTTGTAGTTGCCTGATTCATCAGGCACTTCGCTTTTTGTCATTGCGAGCACCTGAAAGGTGCGCGGCAATCTCATACCCCTCACGAGATTGTTTCGGCTGCCTTCGGCAGCCTCGCAACGACAATATAACCGTACCTTCGCCCTTATGGGTGGAGGTACGGGGGAAAGCTCAATTCAGCGTCTTTTTTGCCCGGGCAACTCTCTTTCTCTGCACGAAGAAAATCCCCAGTGCCACTACCGCCGCCACTGCCACTATTACCCAGGGCCACGACGGCATCCGCATAGTTGTGGCCTCCCACATATTCGTCTCTGTTGCCTTGGCGGTGGCTGTAATGTCGGTATAAGTTGTGGCTGCCTCCACCATCACCCCGGTCAGTTTATCCCAGTAGTAAGTAAGCTGGACTCCATACTGCGAAATGCTTGCATAGACTACGGTTCTGCGTGCTCCCGCATAGGTTCTCGTAGTTTCGCCTTCTATTGCTACATCGCCATATCCAGTCATGTAAACGGAGTCTCCTGTTGTCAAGTTGGCGGAAATGACAAATCCCGAAAGTCCAAAAGCTTCACCGCCGCCTGCCGCAAGGTCCACAGGCACGGTGTCGCTTTGTTCAGTTCCGTCAGACATGCGCATCGTCACCCGCACAGTAGCGCTTGTGCCTTCAACGCTTAGAAACTCCAACTTCAACCACTCTGGATACGGCTCCCCAGCAGGCCAACCAGTAATTTTATACTCAACCTTTATCCAGTCGCCCGCCTTAATGCCTACATCGCCAGCCTTAACACTCACAAACTCAGCCGTTATGGAATAGTTGTCGTCCATGGTGATGTTCGTCGCGGCAGCATTGACATCGGCGATGGTGCCGACATCGCCAGTCCAGTTGACAAACCGGTAGCCTTCCTCAGGTTGAGCGATAAGGTCGACCGCCGTGCTAGCGGCATGGATAAAAGTCCCCTCACCAGGGGCGGTTACCGAACCCCCAGCAGTGCTGGAGATGGTGAGGCTACACAGACCTTCTTCTAGTTCGAAATTGGCGGTGATGGCATAGTAGTCCTCCATAGTGATAGTGGTCTGGGCGGCATTGACATTGGCGATGGTGTCCACATCGCCAGTCCAGTTGACAAAGTGGTAGCCCGCCTCGAGCTCGGCCACCAGGTCGACCACTGTTCCCTCGTCATGGGTAAAAGTCCCCTCACCAGGGGTGGTTACCGAACCTCCAGCAGTGCTGGAGATGGTGAGGAAACGCTGCGACGGTGGCAACGCAAGTACCAGATTCCAGTCAGACAGGTTGCACTCCCCGTAGTAATTAGATCCCACGGCGAGCACGGTGCCGTCGAACTTAAGCCCCACCGTGTGATAGACACCTGTGGCGACCTGGACGATGTCCGTCCAGCCGCCGACATCGCACTCCCCGTGAAACTTGGATCCCACGGCGAGCACGGTGCCGTCGGACTTAAGCCCCACCGTGTGCTCCCCGCCTGCGGCGACCTGGACGATGTCCGTCCAGCCGCCGACATCGCACTGCCTGGAGCCGTTCGAGCCCACGGCGACCACGGTGCCGTCGAACTTGAGCCCCACCGTGTGGTCTTGGTCTGCGTCGACCCCGGTGATACCCGTCCAGCCGCCGACATCACACTGCCCGACGCCGTTGAATCCCACGGCGACCACGGTGCCGCCGGTCTTAACCCCCACCGTGTGCACGCCGCCTGCGGCGACCTGGATGATGTCCGTCCAGCCGCCGACATCGCACTGCCCGTAGTCTTTCCGTCCCACGGCGAGCACGGTGCCGTCGGCCTTAACTCCTACCGTGTGCAAGTCGCCTGCGGCGACCTGGACGATGTCCGTCCAGCCGCCGACATCGCACTGCCCGTAGGAGTTGTCTCCCACGGCGACCACGGTGCCGTTGGACTTAAGCCCCACCGTGTGAAGCCAGGCTGCGGCGACCTGGACGATGTCCGTCCAGCCGCCGACATCGCCGGTGTATCCCACGGCGACCACAGTGCCGTCGGACTTAAGCCCCACCGTGTACGAGTAGCCTGCGGCGACCATGGGCGTTACCTGCCCTTGAGCCATAACAGAAGTCATATTCAGTACCGAAGCAGGAAGAATCAGGCTGAAGACCAGAGCGATAAAGAGCAAAACTTGTAGGAGCATTTTTCTATTTTTCATTGCTACCTCCGCTTATTCTTCATCCGAAAACTGAAACACCTTTCATGCGTATGAAAGTCTCACCTTGTACAAAGTTTAGTCTCCCCAGAATCCTTAGTTTATGGTATTATTATGTTCCATATTGTTGTACCACACCATCCACGCTGTCAAGCGTTTTTGGTATATATTCGGAGAGGCAGGATTATAACGATATAATCAGCATCAGTTCTGTTAGCCTTCCCCCCGCTTCCTCAATCAGCTTCCATCTTTGAGAAGAAGTAAGAGCCTAATGTTGCTAAAGCTAAACACAATATAAGAAGAACCGTGAAATCGAGCCAGAGCGGAAAGGCGGCAACGTCAACGCCAATTAGAGTGGCTCTCAACCCGTCCACGCCGTAGGTCAAGGGGTCAACGTACATCACGTATCTCAGCCAAGGCGGCATAGACTGCACAGGGAACAGGGCACCCGACAGGAAGAATATGGGAAAGACTATTAAGTTCATTATAGCCATAAAGCCTTCCAGATTGCCTAACTTGGTGGCAATAATTAAGCCAAACCCCGTGAATGCGGCACAGGTAAGAATCATAATCACTATGGCCAAAAAGAATCCCGCTACACTGGACAATGTGACTCCCATGGCTACGGATATCCCCACTATAACGAGGGCCTGAATAATGGCTGTGGTCATGCCGCCCAGGCTTCTGCCCAATATGACGGAAAAGCGATTAACCGGAGCCACTAAGACCTCTTTCAGGAAGCCGAATTCTTTGTCCCAGATAACCGATGCCCCGGACATGGTACCGGCAAATAACAAGGTCATGCCCACTATTCCCGGGGCAAGGAAGTCAAGGTAACCTACCCCTTCCAGCCCCGGTATTTCCCGGGCAGGCATCAAGCTCATGGGCAACCCCAGAAAAGCCAGGAAGAAAAGGGGCATCAACAGTGAACCAACAACTCTGGCCTTTACTCTCAAAAATCTTTTCATCTCCCGCAGCCACATGGTATAAATAGGCAGCGGGTCTATGAGCCGTCGCGCCCCTATTATCTGCATGCTATCGCTTACCTCCGCTCCTTCTCATCCATGCTTTCCATATTTCCAGCACACTTCCTTCCTCCTCCCTTATAGTCTTCCCGGTGTAGTGCAAAAAGGTATCCTCCAAACTTGGTTTATATAACTTGATAGATGATATAACAAATCCACGACTATCGGCAAAATCAATAAGCTCAGGTATTCTTTCTTCGCCGCCATCGATACTCAACTGCAGTGAGCCGTCACGCGCTTCAACCTTCTTTATCCAGTTAATCTGCTTCAGCGAATCAACTAAGCCGCCACTGCTATCTTGAGCTATTTGCAGGGAAATCAAATTTAGACCCACTGCCCGTTTGAGCTTTTCCGGTGTATCCATGGCCACTATGCTGCCGCGGTCTATTATGGCGACCCGGTGACAGAGATAGTCTGCCTCTTCCATATAGTGCGTAGTCAGGATTATGGTTATACCTTCTTTCTCATTGAGCAACTTGATGTAGTCCCAGAGATTCCTTCTGGCATGGACATCCATGCCCAAAGTCGGCTCGTCCAAGAACAAGACTTTGGGATGGTTCAGAAATCCCCGGGCAACCTCAAACCTGCGCTGGGTTCCACCGGAGCAATTACTAATCTTCATGTTCTCCTTCCCCTTCAGATCCATCAGGTCCAACACCTCCGCAACTCTCCCCTGTCTGGTCTTTTTATCCAGATGATACATTCGGGCATGGAAATCCAGGTTCTCCTTACCAGTCAGGAACGTGTCAATGGCCCGATCTTGAAACACAATCCCTACACACTCCCTAACCTCATCCCTCTGCCGCACAATATCATGACCACAAACCCTAGCCGAGCCGGAAGTAGGGTTCAGTATGGTGCAGAGCATCTTTACGGCTGTGGTCTTCCCAGCTCCATTGGGGCCAAGAAATCCGAATATCTCCCCCTCTCCTACGTTCAGCGTAATATGGTTTACGGCTACCAACCCATCGAATGTCTTGGTCAGGTTTTCAATTTCGATTACGCTATTCATGCTCCTCGTCCTGCAATTTTTTCCCAACGTAGTGTAGGAACACATCCTCCAGGCTTGGCTTGTGCTCTCCGATTGACGAAATGGCAAATCCGTGCTTCCGCGCCAGTCTTACTACATCGGGTATCTTCATTCCCTCGTCTTTTACACTTAACTCTAGTTGTGCGTCGTGCCGTGTGACCTTTCTCACCCAGTCCATCCCGCTCAGCAAAGTTACGAACTCATTGGCCTGGTCCGCTTGAGGGAACTTAATGGAAAGCACGCTGCTGCCCAACGAATTTTTCAATGCCTTGGGGGTATCCATCGATACAATCTTTCCACGCTCCAGAATAGCTACTCTATCACAGAGGTAATCCGCCTCCTCAACGTAATGAGTGTTTAGCAATATAGTGGTGCCAGCTTCTTTGTTCAGATTCTTAGCATAGTCCCACAATAGCCTTCTCGTTTGCACATCCAGACCTAGAGTCGGCTCATCTAAGAATAGGACTTTGGGAGAATTCAGCATTCCTCTAGCTATCTCCAGTCTGCGTTGCATGCCACCCGAGTAATGTTTGACAAATACATTTTGTTTATCCTTTAAGCCAACCAGGTCCAGAGCTTGAGATACCTTCTCATCTCTCGTTTGTTCAGGAAGGTGATACATTTGGGCATGGAAATCCAGGTTTTCCCTTGCCGTGAGACTAATATCCAGGCTCAGTTCTTCAAAAACGATGCCCATTGATTCTCTGACTTTGTCCCTCTCTGTGATGATATCGTACCCACATACAGCAGCCGTCCCAGAGGTGGGATTCAGCGCCGTGGCCAGCATCATAATGGTGCTTGTCTTCCCGGCTCCGTTAGCGCCAAGAAAACCAAAGATTTCCCCTTCTTCCACCTCAAATGAGATATGGTCTACGGCAACAAGTTGGCCAAACATCTTGGTGAGGTTGTCAGCTCTTATTGCCCTCATTGTCCGTCTCTATTTCCCGCGCACAAGCTCTTGACCAAGGCGGAACGCATCTTCGAGAGTCGCAGGACGCTCCTTAATCTGGGCCTTGTCATCAATGCCTCTGACCAATAAATCACCAGAATACTCCACACCTATAGCATCGAAAAAATACTTCACCGTGAGCACTGCGCCATCAAAGAGTTTTTTGCCCCGGGTAGCGCCTACCGAGATAAACACCCCTTTCCGCACCCGCTTATCTTCCTTGCCCATGCCCAACACATGTCTTCTTACCCAGAGCGCCTGGCATCTGTCTATTATGGCCTTTGCCTGGCTGGTAACACCATAGAAGAATATAGGTGAGGCAAAAATGATATGGTCTGCTTCCACAAGCTGCTTGTAAAGCGCATCCATATCGTCCTTGATGGCACAGTTGCCATCCTTGCGGCAGGCATATATTTCCAGGCACGGCGAGATTTTGAGTTTGGAGACCAGCACCTTTTCTACCTCGGCTCCGGCCTCCCTGGCACCTTCCAGTGCCTTATCAAGAAGGATTTCGGTATTGCTTTGTCTTCTCGGGCTGCCCATAATGCCTAATACTTTCATATTGCCCTCCTCTTTATACGCAATACTTATCTCTCAGTATCTGCGAGAGCTCAGGCAAGAAGGCAAACGCCTTTTCCACAGTCCTTTCCTCGGGGCTGGACACCTGGCATTCACTTGCCTTCTTATCGGTGATACCGACCTGGCCTACATCGCTAAGGCAGCATCTGGCCGGTGCCACCAGTGCTTGTAGAGCTATTTGATGCAAGGACACATCTGTATTTTCCGTGATTACCTTCCAGTAATCTGAGAGGATTACTGCCAGTGCTTCTGGTGTCTGCGTCGCCAGGACGGTAGATTCAGTGGGGACAATGCCCCATGAGACAATGCCGCCTCTCTTGATGAATTCAGCCACGCTACCGGCATATTGTTTGGGCATGAACCCAATCTGATAGGCATCGAAGGACAGAATCTCCACCCCCAACTCTAACAGATAGGGCAAATTCACCTCAGCACAGAGATGCAGCCCCTTGGGACCTTCCAGTCCTTGAACAAAATTATGGTAGTCCTCTTTAGCCTGTTGTTCGTTGTATCCCGAAAGACCACTAAACACATAACCCAGACCTGGCTCATCCAGCCAGACAAAGGCATTGGGATTCCGTTCCTTGAGCTCCCGGTACTGGATGTTGACTTTCTTCTGAATAAAATCAAAGAGAACAGTCCTTACCTCATCGTTATAAATGATCGGCTTGAGGTTCTCATCAAGCACCTTGAAGCCAAAGCTTACGGGACCAATGTTCTGCCCCCTGATAGCTTTGAAACCATGAAGCTCCTTAGATAGAAACTTGTGGAATACCGTGGAGTACTGAGCGGTGAGGGCAAAAGTCTCCGGGGCATCCATTTTCACGTAATACCCGTCGAGTTCCTGCTCAAATCGGGCAGTGTTGAAACTAAGCCGCTCTTTTTCGAAGTCAATAGCTATGCCCGGAAAATTCTGCGATGCCTGAACATACATGTCTTCATACAGGCTCACTTTGGGAAGCTGTGGCCAGAACGGGATATCCAGGCTCAGGGCAAGTCCCAGCGCCTGCTCAACATTCCTGTGCGGCATTATGCCCATAGCGGTAGTGCTGCATCTCGCTTCAAATGCCATCATGAATTCCTGGTCTCTCTCCCCAAAAGTATCCCCTAAATCATAGCACGAAGGCGGAAAGAATCTTGAGTATCATCTGCTAATCCTGTGAACCAATGGGGTTCGTTCCCCTGACGGTGCGAGGACTAGTGCTTGGGAGACGACCTTCTAATCACCTTCACGTGGCAATATAAGGCTGTCAAATGTGTTCCCCTGATAAGATAGGGTCGAGGAGTTGACCTCGACCCTATTTTTGACTCCGGAGTGTCAATCCGGGCTGATGTGAAAGTTCACCTTCAGTTATTCTCGAGACCTCTATCTCGCCGCCTTGTTGCCCAGACAGCCAGTGCTATAGAGACCAGCACCACCAAACCTACTATGGTCGCTTGCTCGGTCGGAGTAGTGTTGACCGCTACAGCACTCATAGCAATAGCAGGTGCTAGCCCAGCCCTCACTATCGGCTTAAGGTAGGGGTGTTCGGTTATGAACTCGGCTATTGGTGGGCTGACGCTGTAATAAAAATCTACGAAGGCCTGTCCCACAGGGTTGGTGAGCAGATATTTGTCTCTGAACTCGCGGAGAATCTGTATTTCCTCAGCCATGGGCGTGCCGTAGGCGGCGGTGGCGATAAAACAACCCATTCGCTGTGGCCGCCCGGTGGCGCCATGACCCGTGTTGGGAGCGGCATCGGTGGACTCCCAGAAGTCGCCGATGACATCAACGACATACATGATACCATTATCCCCAAGCATATCCAGGGGGACGGCAAACCAGAAGTAATCGGTGTCGGCTAAGACTGGAAACTCACCGGCATACTCAAAGCACTCATAATCTGAATTCCATAGCAACAGCACTCCCGCCAACTCCCCGGATGGAGCCTGTGCGGGTTCAGTTTCAAGTTGCCGTTTGTCGCCTGCTGTGCGGAGAGGTAATGACCACTCCTCCCCTGTCATGCCATAGCCACCTGCCGGGTAGATAAGAGCGAGGGCATCGGCTCCGATGTCATTGGTGGGTTCTTCAGGATAATCGGATACGTACCCTGTCGAGTCATCAAGGTCGAGGTCAAGCCACATCTCATTCACGGTATAAGAGGACTCAACAGGCTCGGCAGTCCTGACCCGGAAGTAGACGGTCGTCCCATCACGATGAAAATCGGCGCCCTCGATATCGGAACCGTAACCATAAAACTGGTCGCCAACGGGGTCGGTGATAAACTCGGTCCAGGCAGGTTCAAGCCATAGTATATTGCTAAGACAGTTGTTTTCCTCACTTAATTCATCTACAACGTCATAGAAATCAGCGCACACCGTTATTGTGTCACTTGATAGACTGATGGTTACGATGGTATCGAAACAGCCCTGATACTCTTCTCCCGGGGCAAGCTCCACCGGTATTGAATCAGTCTCAAGTAGCACCCCATCCACGGTGAGAGTGGTAGCATGATTTGGCGGCGTGGCCACATTGCCCTGGTTTTTGATGGCATAGTGAACTCTGTAAGTGTCTTCCTCTTCGTCCACCCATTCCTCCCATTTGTCGGCGACCACCAGGTCTGACCCTTCACCGGTGATGCCGTGACCTTCATTGGGCGCGACATCGGTGGGCTCAGAGAGATCGCCAATGACGTCAACCACGGACATGATGCCATCATCGTCAAGCATGTCCAGGGGGATAGCAAACCAGAAGTAATTGGTGTCTGTGAAAACGGGGAAGTAACCTGCAAGGTAAAAGCCCCCATAATCTGAATCCCATAACAAGAGCCATCCCACCAGCTCTCCGGACAAGGCCTGTACAGGTTCACTTTCAAACTGCCGTTCGTCGCTGGTCATGTGCAGAGGTAAGGGCAACTCCTCTGCCGTTATCCACTGGGGCAAGATGAGAGCAACGGCATCGGCACCGACGTCATTGGTGGGTAATTGGTCAGGATCAGGAGACACGTAGCCGGTCCGGGCGTTCAGGTCGAGGTCGAGAAACATATAATTCACAATATAATCGGGGTCAACAGGCTCAGCAGTCCTGGCCCGGAAGTGGATGGTTGCCTCATCGCGATAGAAATCGGCGCCCACGATATCGGGACCGTTGCCATAGAACTGGTCACCAACAGGGTCGGTGATGAACTCAGTCCAGACGATTATGGGAATCGAGAGTTCCCTGGTGGCAGTGGCCTCGGCAGCATCAGTAACCCGGACGGTGAAGTTGCAGGTGCCGGCTTCGGTCGGTGTCCCCGAGATAACACCGGTGTCAGTGTCAAACTCCAGCCCATCGGGCAGAGCGCCGTCTATCATCGCCCAGGTGTAGGGCTTGGTGCCGCCCCACGCCGCTAGGGTCGCCTGGTATTCCTCACCCACCATACCAACAGGAAGCTTACCGGTGATAACCACAAGATCATCAAGGGGCATGATTACTGCCCTTATAAAGATGGTCTTGGCGTCTTCGGTCCAGTGGGGCACATTCGTATACATCTGCGGCGCCAGACCAGCCAAGAGCACATGCAAGCTTTCACCATATACGCCCAGCGCCACTGCGTCTCCCCGTATCCCATAGTCCTCAGAGCCAATATCGCCCATGATAAAGCCGGAGTAGCCCGAGAACCAGGCATGGTCACAGTCACCACCGGTGATAATGGTTATGTTGTTACCTTCCTCCCAGCCTTCAAAGAGCGAGTGAGCCTGCGTCACCTGGTAATAGACATCGCCGCTCGAATAGTCACAATTCTGTCCAGCAGGGTCTCCCAGGTACCACTGCAGTAACGATATCCCATATGGGGCTGATGCTGCTGGCCACGAACTGGTGAAGACGACTCGCGTCCGGTTAAAGCTTGCCGCCTCCAGGAACTCCAGGAACGTGGATTCTCCTGGATCGTTAGGGCGGTTCACGACCACAACATCATAGTCGCCTATATCATCGATTATGTCCCAGCCCCTTTCCTCTGCCCAAATGTCATTGGCTATGAGAAAGTCGGTCAACTGGGAACTGTAATCACCCAATACTGCCGCCACCGCCAGGACGGGGTCAAGGGCAAAATTGACTACAGTGGTTTCATTTTCAGCAACATCCACATCGGGAATCGTAGATGGCCGATAACCCCGAACCCGTGCCCTGACATTGTAAGTTCCTATCGGTGCCTCTACAGAATACTCGCCAGTTTCATTTGTGGCAGTGCTAAGCGGGGTATCCAGCAAAGCCATGACTGCCCCTTCAATCGGTCCCTCTGCTTCCGCGTCAGTGACCGTCCCCTCGATGAACCCTGTCGGCATCGGCTCCAGAGCGAAGTTCTGAGGAGTGAATGCGTCTTCCACAACCTCAACTGTTGCATTTCCCTGGTAATAGCCAAAGGTGCTGGCAGTCAGGTTATAAGTACCTGGTGGCAGGAGAAAACGATAGTAGCCTGAGTCATTTGAGTATCTTATCTTCCCGGTCTCGCAAACGACTATCCTGGCACCCTGCAGCGGCTCTGCGGTTTCCGCGTCCGTGACAAATCCCTCAATGCCTGAGTCAACAACCACCAAAGCTACCGCCTCAAAAGCATCGATTCGGCCCCACCCGTATCTAGTATCCTGCCCCTCATCGCCGAGGTCAACGACAGTCTCCTGAAAGACATCATAGACATCCTCGACAGTCAGCGTTGGGTTACCCTCGAGCATGAGTGCTACCGTCCCGGCAACGTGGGGTGCCGCCATAGATGTTCCCGACCAAGACTCATATTCACCCCCCGGAACCGATGAATAGACACCAACTCCCGGGGCACTGAAATCGGGCTTGATGTAGGGCTCTGAATGAGATGCGGGCCAATCTACTACCTCGCCGCTACTGAAATAGGCAACCAGATCTTCTATGTCCGTGGCACCAATTCCGAAAGCATCGTAGACATTGCCTGGACTTCCTGAAGTCTCTTCTCCACCGTTGCCGCTTGCCATGACCGGGACGACGCCAGCAGCTTTCATATTTTCAATCGGCTCTATAAACGCATCAACGTAGTCATAGAATCCGCCAGATAGGCTCACGACATCCGCTGCAGCACCCGCTGGCTCACCATATTGGTCGAATGGGTCTATCGCCCATTGCAGAGCTGCAACGAATATGGCGTATGTTCCACCCCCGTATGGCATCATCAGGCAATGCATCAGCGTGGCGTCTGGGGCGACGCCTATCGCTGTGCCGCTGGCATCACCACCGAGAATGGTGCCTGAGCAGTGGGTGCCGTGCCCATAAGTATCATGAGGGGTTGACCCTACGACAATACTGCCATACAAGTCGAACTCGATCCATCCCCCCGGATAGGTGGAATCCTCTGGATCATCTGTCCACATTTTCCCCGCGAGGTCCGGGTGGGTTATATCAACCCCTGTGTCCAGGACCGCCACTCGCACCCCGGAGCCGGTGATATTCATGGCCCACACTTCAGGGACACCTATCTTCTCCAGCCCCCAAGTATAGCTTGCGTCAAAAGCCACGGGGAGACTCGCCTCCTCCAGGGGCTCGGGTATGGTTATCGTGAAGTTCTCAAAAAGCCTTTCAACTTTCGTCAAGGAAACAAACTGATACAGGAGGCCTACCGGCACCTCAGCCAGTATGGCGTTGGTGAGCCAGAAAACATTCAAAACAGTTGCACCCTTCGTGTTCAAAAATTCCAACACTTTCTTCTGGCTTTGAGCTGCGTATCGCTTGAGTTCCCGGACTACATCTTTCTCGTCAACACCGGCAAGCGATGCGTTTTCTAGTTTTATGACCACTGTGACTCTTCCGTCCTCGTCCGCCTTCTGTCTTAGCACCTGGATATCACTGGCTAGAGTCTGAGCTCTATCACCAGAACCCTGAGGGAAAATTGCACATCCCGGTAGGAACAACCCCAGCACCAGCAATACGGCAAATAGTCCCATCACTAGTTTAGCTCTCATCTTGCACCTCCTCGTACCAAATTTATTGATTGGATCGTCCTTTGCGACAGCACATAAATGTAAAAAGAGACCTGCCGCGGCAGGTCTCTTCCTACTTCAATTCATCTCGTTTCTTGCCACCCACAATGCCCGTGGTTTTCCTTAGCCACGCCTGGTCGAAGTAGCAGACGCCGTTGTTATCCGTGAAGCTCAGCAGTAACAAGACTCCGCGCCTATTCAAGTTCAGCACCCACTTCTCGTCTGTACCGAGCTCCTTTGCGGTTTGACTCGGGCCCCTTTGGGTGGCTATACTAGCAAGTCACCCTCACGTTTCATGGCAACTCGGTAATAGTACCCATTGGGATAGTTATTCTAAGAATAACACTTGTTCGAAAAAGAGTCAATACCCTACGTCTTTTGGCTCTATTGCGTATACATCTAGACTTGTTTGTTGCCCAAGCTACGACCGTCGAGTCGTGACCTGAACTTCCAGGAAATCTTGACCGTTTATCGTTGCGGAGACGCTTACCGTCTATTTCGTTGTCTTACGATCTTTTGTCCTTTGACAGGCTTATGCGAACTTTCCTCGGTCTGCCGTTGGTAGCAGCTTTGTCAACCGTAACTTCCTGGACATGAGCCACTGCGGGAATCTTCTGCAGCACATCAATAACGTTCATAGGCCTGCGCAGGAAGACCAGAATTAAAGGCACATCAATCTGAGGTACAATCATCTCAGTATTAGCCACTTCGGGTAATTGATCGAGGAAGGACACGACTTCCATGATTTTGGCTATCTCAAACGGAGGCAGGATTTCCACTTCCCATTGTGGCTTGCCCGACTCTGGCTGCTCTTCAACTTGAAGTAATTTCGAGAGTTCAGAGCTCTCTTCAATATGTTCCGTAGCTTGGCTTGGTTCCGGGTACTCGTCAAGTGCACTTCTGCTCGTTTCCGCGACTATGGTCTCGCTCTGTTTCGCGATTTTTGCGGCTGCAGCGTCTATCTTTTCTGCAACATCTACCGTTGCAGGTCTGTTATCTTCTCTAGGCTCAGACAGCTTACTGCCAAATTCTGCCTGTACCGCTGCTGCCTGCTTCTTAAGGCTTTCCAGTTCTTCCAGCATATAGCCGAATTGTTGATTTACAAGGTTGCGTAGTTCCCCTCGTATCTTATTCTTCTGGTTCTCTAGCAGGATTGCTGCTTCTTTTTCAGCTTTGGCCTTGATTGCATTAGCCTTTTCGTTAGCAAGCTCCACAGCTTCAGTCATCTTCTTTTCCGCCAGCTGTCGAGCTTGTTCTTTGGCTTTATCTACGATAGCGGCACTCTCAGCTTTAGCTTGCTCTGCGGCTTCTGTCTTGATCTGCGTAGCCAGCTTATCCGCTTCGACAATGGCCCTTTCCGCAAGTCTGTTAAGAGACGCGATATGGTCCTGGGACTTGGCCAGTTTATCCCGCTCCTTGATAAGCTCATCAATGAAAGACGCTACCTGAGTCTCGTCTAGCCCGTTCTTTACTCGCTTGAACTCGCGGCCGCCCAAAACGGCGACATCATCCTTAGGACTACTACTCATAATATTTCACCTTTCTCACGGGATTAGCAACAGCGGGAGTATCAAGCCAACGCCTCAATCTCATTTCATTTCGCGAGATCCCGCCATATTTCTATATCTTGATTTCTCCCTGAAAGGCCTTCCAGATTTTCTCTGAAGTTCTTTTA
>Ga0256868_10000019_pt1 | contig 93567 bp, 75 predicted proteins | sample RVTome_13_FD_187341 | JGI IMG/M metagenome (GOLD analysis project Ga0256868, IMG submission 187341) | Soil microbial communities from uranium-contaminated site in the Upper Colorado River Basin, Wyoming, United States - RVT92D227 HiSeq ...
TGCCGCTCCTGCCAGCCGCGTAGTCGGCAAGATGGGCGGCGAAGTTTTGGATGTTGCCCGTTCGCGTTAGCACATCGTTGGTGTTGAACCCGTCAACGCCGAGGTTGTTGTAGGGTGTGGCCAGCGTGGCGTTGGTCGGCGAGCCCAAGCCGGACTTCACGGCGATGGTCGGGCTGATTCCGAGGGGCGTCACGTTGAGCGCCGCCAGGTAGAGCAGCGGCGGGAGGCCGGGCTCGCTCACCAGCGGCTGCTGGAACCCCGAGACGCTGGCCTGCCGGGCGATGATGGCCGGGTAGGAGTTCTGCTGGAAGGTTAGGACCGACCCGTTCGAGACGACGCCGGCCGTCAGGCTGTCGCCCAGCGCGACGTACCGGGAGAAGTCAACCTGGGCGTGCGCGCTGGCGCCCGCGAGGGCGAGCGCGAGGCCCAGGAGCAATACTTTGCGTGCGTTTCTCATCGTCCCCTCCTAGAACCTGTGAACCAGCGTGAAGCCAAACAGATTCGCCGTGGTCTTGTAGGTTCCCTCGTAGCCCTCGGGGTTCACACCTCCCGTGGACCTGTCCTTGAACTTCAGGTACAGGTAGCTGATCTGAAGATCGGTCTTCCCCGAGAGCGCGAGGCTCGCGCCGATCGAGACGCCCCAGCGGTCGGCGTCCGGCAGCAACGGGGTCACCGACTCGACGGGCACCGGGGCTGGATCCCACAGGCCACCGAACTGCCACGAGATCTCTGGCGAGTGCTTGTACTCGATGCCAAGGCGGTAGGTGTTGGAGTCCTCGTAGTTCTCCGCGCGCACTGACGAGAGGAGCGGGTAGGCGGGCAGCGTGATCGAAAGCTCTTTGAAGCTGCTCCACGCCATCCTCACCACATCCGCCTCTACCCCCCACTTCTGACCGTGCCAGGCGAGCCCGACCCGACCCTCGGACGGGTAGTCGACGCTCGTCTCACCCGTGGGCTTCTGACCGAACGGTATCTGAGACGCCACGATGGCGTCGAAGTCGGGATACCCGGTTTCGAACTGGATGAACGAAGCGTTGCCCTCGTAGTCGATCTTCACGTGCGACCGGTACGAGACCCCCAGCGAGACACCGCCGCCCAGCTTCGCCAGGAACGCCGCGTTCCACCCCCACCCATCCTGCATTGGGGTGTAGAGGTGAACCTGCCCGACCTCCGCCACCTGCTGGGTGTAGGGGTTGATCACGCCGATCGAGCGCGTGAGGTCGAGGTTGGAGGAGAAGTAGTCGACTCCGACGGCAACGGCGAAGTTGTCGGAAAACCTGTAGGCCAGGTTCGGGTTGACGTCGAAGACCTTGAGGTCCACACGCTTGGTGATGTACTTCCCGGCGTAGTCGCTCGGCCACCAGGTGCCGAGGCCGAACGGGTTGAAGATGCCGATCCCCCAGTGGAGATCGTTGGTGATCTCGCTGGTGTAGTAGGCGTGGACCGGGAAGAAGATCTGCTTCTTCATGTCCACCGAGTACCCTTCGCCCGGGTACGGGTTGGCGCCGTCGAACGTGGCCGACTCGGTGATGAAGTACACACCCATCGCATAGCCGGCCTTCTGGAACGCGATCCCGGCGGGGTTGTAGTAGAGCGCGGTGGGATCGTCTGCCGTCGCCCCGAAAGCACCCCCCAGGGCGATGCCTCGGGCCCCGTGCTCGAAGAGCGCGAAGCCTCCCCCGAAGCTGGAGGCAGGCGCGAGCAGCACACACCCTGCCAGGGCCGAAAGCAAGACAACTCTCGCCTTTCTCATGCGTCTCTCCTTCCCTTGGTCCCCCATCGCTGCGGGTTACTGGCCCACACTCTATTGATCCCGGTTGCGGGCGTCAACATCGCCGCGGGCCGTCACAAGCTCCCAACGAGCATTCTGAGACAGCGTTTCAGTCACCAGCCATTTTCAAACTCGGATGTCGATCCTACGACCTCAACAGAGAGGCCGAGATCCCAGGAAACGCGAGGGGGATGAAGCGGGCGGGTGCCCCTCGCCCAAGCGGGGGACCCGGGGGGCACCTCTGCGGCGGGCGGTGGGGCGGGCTGCCGCAGAGCCCCCGGCAACGAACAAGCGAGCGGGGATTCACTCCCCGCGAGCGCGGGGGGTTCGGGGGGCACTTCTGCGGCGGGCGCGAGCGAGTCGCGCCTTCGGCGGGACGAGCGTGGGGGCTCGGGGGGTCTAGAGCACCGGGCGGGCGGAGGGAGCGGTGCGGGACCCCCCGCAGCATGCGATGGGCTGCCGCAGAGCCCCCCGCAAAATACAGTAGGCGCCCCGTGGCCGGGGCGCCCGGAGGAAGGAGAAGACGATAGCAAATATCAACTTAGGGCTGCGGCCGTGCACAATCAGTGACGCGCATCACCCAAGGTTCCGGCGGGCCGCCAGCACGGTGCGATCGTCGTGGGGGGGCGCCCCGCCGGTATGCGCCGCCACGGCCGCAAACAGCCTTGCCACCAGGTCCTCCATCGGCTCGGAGTGGCCCGCCACCGCCAGCGACGTGATGCCTTCCAGGCCGAAGTCCGGTCCGTCGTCACCTGCGCCGGGAGCCTCCGACAGGCCGTCGGTGTAGGCCAGCAGCACCGAACCCGGTTCCAGGACGGCCTTCTGAGACGGGTAAAGGGCATCGGGCAACAGGCCGAGCGGTGGTCCCACCGCCTTCAGGAACTCGCACGTCCCTCCGGGCGAGACCAGCACGACCGGGTTGTGACCGGCCGAGACCCACTCCAGCTCGCCGTTGCTGCGCAGGTAGGCCAGGAACACCGTAGCGAACTTGCTCTCCGGCGTGGACGCGAGGATGTGCTGGTGGAGCAGGCTGGTCAGCTCGGAGAGCTCAGGGGAGCGTTGGACCAGGATGCGTACGGCAGCCTGGAGGGAAGCAGCCATGAGCGCTGCGGGAACGCCTTTGCCCGCCACGTCTCCGAGCATCAGGAAGAGACCCTGGGGCGTCTCGATGAAGTCGTACACATCGCCGCCCACCCGCCGCGACGGCTCGCTCTTGGCCGCGATGTCGAATCCGGGCGGTGTCGGGATGCTCGTCGGCAGCAGCTGCCTCTGGATGGTGGCCGCGAGCTCCAGCTCGCGCTCCAGCCTTTCCTGGTCCAGCGCCTCCCGGTGCAGGGTGGCGTTCTCCAGGGCCACCGCCGCCTGAGAGGCGTAGAGGCAGAGGGTCTCGGCGTCGGTGTGGCCGAAGGGCGCGGTACCTCCGCGCACCTCGCGCTCGGCGAGCGCCAGCACGGCGAGCCGACCGCGCCGGCCCACGACCGGTACCGCCAGCCTCTCCGGTTCGAGCAGGCCCTGCTCCGGCAACGAGAGGACCTCCTCGGGCGTGAGCACTGCGCCTCCGACGCGCGCAGCCATGACGCACTCCCCGGTTTCGCAGACACCGGTTTGCTCGGCGCCCGAGAAACGCGGGCCCGGTTGCGCGCCGCCCCCGCCGATCAACCAGACCTCCCCGCGACGGGCATCCAGCAGCGCCGCGACGTGCATCAGCAGCTCTTCCACTATGCGGGCAGGTTCCAGAGTGCCGCCGAGGGCCTCCGCGATCGCACGCAAAGACTCGACCTCCCACAGCCTTCGCCGCTCCGAGAAGCGCGCCTGCTTCAGCTCCTCGCGCGCAGCCCAGGTACTGAGCACCACCCCTGCCGCCACGCGCAGCGACTCCGACGGTTCAGCTCCGTCCTCCAGCTCCAGCCAGAACGCCTCACGGCCCGTAGGCAGCTCGTGGCGGCGGGGCGGTCCGTGCACCGCACCCGAGCGTGCAAGCACGTCGGTGCCGCGGCCGAGCGCTCCGCCCACCGCACCGGTGCCACGCACCAGGCCGTCCAGCACCGCTGCCGGAAACGGTACCCCGCCCTCTCGCTGGGGGCGCAGAGCCAGCTCAAGCACAGAGAGCACGTCGGTCATTGGCTGGGCAGGAGCTCGGTGAGGGCCGTCACGCGATCGGGAAATATCCGCGTGTACTGTGCGAGTCCCATGATCTGAAACGTCTTGGCAATGCTGGGCGTGAGGGAGCAGAAGGCCAGGGTGCCCTTGACCTCGAGGGTGTGCTCGAGCACCTCGAGAAGGAGCGAGATCCCGATCGAGTTGATGATGCGGGTGGCACGGAGATCGAGGAGCAGTGTGTGGCGGCCCGCGTCAATGAGCTTGCGGGCCTCCTTGGCGATGACTTCGCCGCCCTCGTTGTTGATGTAGCCAGCGATCTCCAGCACCGCCACGTTCCCCTGTTGGTCCGTCACCTTGAGCTCGAACGTCTCCACCGTTACCGCCCTCCCCTGCGCCGAATCATGCGAACCCTCGTCAAGCCAGGCTCCGACGTGATCTGTACCTCGTCCATCAGGCGCCGAATCAGCTCCAGCCCCCACCCACGCTTCCGCGTCGAACGTAGCTTGTCCGAGAGAACGGGTTTCGCCACCCCGGAAGGATCGAACCCGGGACCGTGGTCCACGACCGCTACCTCCATCCAGGGGTGCGCATCGTCGGCGTGAGCGATGACCTCCACCTCGACCTCACCGGTGCCGTACTCGATCGCATTCAGGCACGCCTCCACCACCGCCAGCTTGACCTCGGCCAGGGTATCACGCGGAAACGCGATGCGGTGCCCCGCCTCCTCCACGGCCCGGGTCGCGAGCAACTCGGCTCGGGGTGTTCGAGGTAGAACCAGGCGGACCCGCACGGGTTCAACCATGATCATCGCCATGTGCGCTTGAGTTCACAGTGACAGCAGAAGACCGAGCAGACGAAGGGCCAGGCGAACGCCACGCACGAGCGTGTCCGCCCAGAGCGCGCCCCCGCCGACGACCCCCCCACCCACCACCGCCCAGGGGTGGGAGAGCGGTTCCAGGAACCGACTCGCCAGAACGCTTGCGGACGAGAGGGGCGCCATGCCCGGTCCCCAGTGCAAGTTCTCGGCCAAAACTCGGAAACAGCTGAAAGGAAAAACGATACAGAGAAAAACCGGGCCTCGGCTCCGATCCCGTTAGTTGCAAAATGCAACACCGGTGCCGTCTCACCGACGGACCCTCCGGTTCGGACCTTTCCTGCTCGTGCTTTTCTCCGGTGCGTTGCTTTTTGCAACTGTTGTTGCATTCCACCTCAGCAACATCCTGTAGAGGGTCGTGCGGTCGATGCCGAGGGCGTGCGCAGCGGCGGTTCGGCTTCCCTGGCAACGGTCGAGGGTTCGCAGCACGTGCGAGCGCAAGACCTCGTCGAGGGTGCCGGAGGACAGGTCGGCGGACGCCGTTCCCGCACCCATCGCGAGGCGGAGGTCCTCGGCCTCCACACGGTCACCGGCGGCCAGGGCGGTCGCCGCCTCGAGCAGGTTCTCCAGCTCGCGCACGTTGCCGGGAAAGTCGTGCTGCAACAGAAGCTCGAGGGCACCCCTTGAAAGCGAGAGCTTCTCCCTTCCGAGGCGCCTGCCCTGCAAACGAACGAAGTGCTGTGCCAGCACCGGGATGTCCTCGTGGCGCTCGCGCAGCGGTGGGATCGTGAGCTCGACCACGCGCAACCGGTAGTAAAGGTCCTGACGGAATTCGCCCTGCGCCATCATCACCTCGAGGTCGCGGTTGGTCGCGGTGACCAGGCGGACGTCCACCCGCATGCGTTGCCGCCCGCCTACCCGCTCTACCTCCCTGTCCTGCACCACCCTGAGCAACTTCGCCTGCAGTACCGGTGTCAGGTCGGCAATCTCGTCGAGGAACAGCGTCCCGCCGTTCGCGAGCTCGAACCTTCCCGGACGTGCCGTCACCCCGGTCGCCACTCCGCGCTCGATGCCGAACAGTTCGGCCTCGAGCAGCGTTTCGGGGACCGCGGCGCAGTTGAGAGGGACGAACGGTCCGGATTGGCGCGGTGACAGCGAGTGCAGCAGGCGGGCGAGGCGTTCCTTTCCCGTGCCGGATTCCCCGCGGAGCAGCACGGTGACGTCGCTGGGTGCGACCCGCCGGGCAAGCTCGAGGACACGACGGAAACCAGGGGCCTGCCCCACGAGTCCTGCTTCCTCTCCCACGCCCAGCCGCAGGGCACGGTTCTCCTCCTCGAGCAGCAGCCTCTGCCGCTGGATCTCCTCCAACCTGCGGCCGGAGGCAATGGCCGGCGCGGCCAGCAGTGCCAGGGAGCGCAGGAAGGTCAGGTCCTCGTCGTCGAAACGTGCTTGCCCCTGGCGTGCCTCCTTGTCGGCCACCGCGACCACGCCCATGAGCTCTTCGCGCCAGAGGCACGGGGCCACCAGGACTTCGGAGAACGGCACCCCAAGAGACTCTCCCGCCGCGCGGGTCGCTGTACCCTCACGGACGGCGTGCAGCGCGGGCAAAGACACGAGGTGGACCGCACTCCCCGGCTCCACGGGCCAGCCCACGCTCACCACCGTCACCGGCTGCAGGGGAGGCAAGAGCGAAATCGCGATCCCGGCGCGGGCATCAAGGAGCCCGACGGCCTGCTGCACCAACTCTTCGACGATCTCCCCCTCGGGGCGGGGACCCGACAGGGCCAGGGAGAGGTCGAGGATGGTCTCGAGCCTGGCGCGGCGCCACCCCTCGCGGGTGCTCGCAGTCACTGCTCCCCCAACCAGCGCACCGCCACGAGCGTGATGTCGTCGTAAGGCTCGCCCCCGGCGGTGAACGCCTCCACCGCCCGCATGACCTCGTCCACGACGACCCGGGGCTCACCGTCCACACCGGCCAGGACCTCCTGCAGGCGTTCCTCTCCGAACGGTTCGCCCGCGACGTCGCGAGCCTCGGTGACGCCGTCGGAGTACACAAGCACGAGCTCACCAGGCTCCAGCGAGAGCGGCATCAGGTCCCAGTGAACGCCCCTGAGCGCCCCGATCGGCAACCGGTTCGCGGGAGCCGGCAGCTCTTCCACGGTGCCGCGGTTCCGTCGCACAAGCGGGGTCGGCTGGCCGGCCAGCGCGTAGATACCCGTGCCCCGCGGTCCCACGAGGAGGTAGGTCAGGGCCACGAAAAGCCGGTGTTGAGGTGCGTAAAGTCGCTGGTTGGCGACCTCGAGCAGGCGCTCGGGTGATGCCCCGCCAAGGGCGGCCGTGTGCAACACCTCTCGCGCCGCCACCATGAGCATCGCCCCGGAGACCGACTTCCCGGACACGTCCCCAACGACAAAGGCTACTGACCCATCGCCCCCGTTGGTGAGCGCATCGTAGAAGTCGCCGCCCACCTGGCGGGCGGGAATGCAGCTCGCCGCCACCTGCCAGCCGGGGGGCGACGGGAGATGCGGGGGAATGAGCGCGAACTGCACCCGCCGAGCGATCTCGAGCTCCTTCTCCAGCTCAACCTGACGGGTGCGCTCGCGCAGCAGCCGCGCGTTCTCCAGTGCCACGGTACCCTGGTTGGCCAGGGTGCGCACGAGCTGGAGGTCGTCGCTGCCGAACTCCTCTTCGGAGCGCTTGGGACCGAGCGCCAGCACCGCGTGGAGCTGCCCGCGCGTTCGCAGCGGAACGAGCATTCGAAGCCCGGCGCCGCCAAACACCTCGAGGACTTGCCTGGACTCCGGGTCGAGCGCCTTGATCGGCTCGAGCACCCCCGGCCGGACGGGCCCGTCCTGGCGCGTCAGCTCCTCCACGAGCAACAGGCGCGCCGGGAGCTCCCGTGGCAGCGGTGGCGGCGCGGTCTGCGATATCAGGGCCTTGCCTTCCCTGACGTAGAGGGCGGCCCACTCCAGGTGCATGATCTCCGAAAGCCGGGTGGCGAGCAGGTTCTCCAGACCCTCGATCGAGAACTCGCGGGCCACGCCCACGCTCACCTCCTCGACGGCGCGCCGGGCGTCGTAGACCTCGCGGAAGAAGAAGCGGTCCACAGGACCCTGCAGGCGTCGTCGGAGAGGGTCGAAGATCGCCAGGATCGCGAGCGCGAGGAGCAGCGGAAAATAGGGCGAGGATCCGGAGAAGAGCAAGGTCGAGGCGGCGATACCCAGGCCGTAGATGCCGGCCACCACGGCGGTCGCCAGCGTGTAGAGCAGGGACTTGCGGACTATTACGTTGATGTCGAAGAAGTGGAAGCGGACGATCGCGTAGGCAAACGTGAGCGGTACCAGCGCGAGGGGTACCACGCCCCAGAACAGGAATCGGTCCGTGCGCAGGAGCGACGGCAGCACGACCCCAAACACCAGGAAAGGCGTTACACCCACCACCGTGCCGATGAAAACCGTCGCGATCTGGCGGCGCTCGTGACCCTCCTGGGCGCGCAGGAGCGAGCCCAGCAGAGCAAGCAGACCCAACACCAGGTAGTCGCCCATCAGGACCCAACTCGAGATGGGGGCTCCCGAGACGAGGCGTATCCGGACGCCAAATAACGACCCGAGGAGGAGCGTGAGCACAAAGAAGAGCGGCGGCAGCAGATAGAGCACCCGGAAGAAGCTCGGCGACTCGTTGACGAAACGCTCGACGACCCGCAGCAGGCGCCCGCCCGATCCTTCCCACGACTCGGACGGACTCACGAGCGTGAGCTTAAGCCTCCTCGGAAAGACCAGGAAGAAGTGCAGGAACGCCGCCGGCAGGACGAGCAACGACAGCGTGCCGGTGTTGAGCACGACCCCGTCCACCCAGGAGTACGACGCTGGACGCAGGCGGCAGACCAGGAAGAGCATGAACAGCGTGCAGAGGGCGAAGAAGACGCGACTGGGCCCGCCAGCGGATTCCTCGAGCCTCTGCAGCAGGACGTACAGGCCGATGAAGAAGAAGAGGAAACCCGAGAAGCAGGCGTAGAGGTACGAGGTCGTACCAAGCTGCCGGGGTCCCAACTCGACGACGACCTCGTGCAAGGTGCCGCCGCGCTCGAGCAGGTAGGGCACGCGCTCACCGATCTGGTGACTCTGGAGGACCTGGGCCACCTCGGATGCGGATCGGACGACCTCGCGCCCGACGCCCGCGATGCGGTCCCCGGGCTGCACGCCCGCGGCGTCCGCGCCCGAGCCCGCTGCCAGCGCTCGAACGACGATCTCGCTGCGGTCGGGGTCGAGGATCACACCGTCGTAGGGCCGCGGCAGGAACATGTCCAGAATCGACAGGCACGCCACCAGAAAGGCGGCCACGCCGAAGGTCAGCAGGGAAACCAGGCCCCGAGAGCGTCCGCGGCTCATGTCTCGCACAACGATACTACGCGGGGGGACCGAAAGGGGTTCCGCCGCGTGGCCGGGACCGTTCCAGGCTAGAATTACGGCGTGGTGCGGGGCCGGTTCATCACGTTCGAGGGGATCGAGGGGTGCGGAAAGACCACCCAGCTCCTGCTGCTTGCCAGCCACCTGAGGCACCGCGGGGTGACGGTAGTCACAACGCGCGAGCCTGGTGGCACGCCTCTGGGAGAGCGTGTCCGCAACGTCTTGCTCGACCCACAGCTCTCCCCAAGACCACTAGTGGAGCTCTTCCTCCTGGAGGCGGCCCGCGCGCAGTTGGTGGCCGACGTGATCGCTCCGGCGCTCGAGAGCGGAAAGTTCGTCCTCTCCGATCGTTTCGCCGACTCGTCTCTTGCCTACCAGGGCGGCGCGCGGCGCCTGCCTCGCGCCACGGTTCAGGGTCTCAACGAGCTCGCCTGCGCCGGGGTTGTCCCCGATCGCACGCTGATCTTCGATCTCGACGTCGAGCTTGCCCTCGGCAGGGCGAGAGAGCGGCCCAGCACGAGCGCTGACAACCGGCGGTTCGAGGACGAGGTGCTGGCCTTTCATCGCGCGGTGGCCGAGTCCTACCGTGGGCTCGCGCTGGCCGAACCCGCCAGGGTGGCGATCGTGGATGCGCACGGGACACCCGAAGAGGTGCACGAGCGCACGCTGGCTACCCTTACAGGGGTCCTCCCTTGACGGTGAGCCAGCTCCCCTGGCCGGAGAGCTTCTTGGCCTCCGCAGGGTGGCGCGGGGTGCGGCGGATGCTCGCGCGCTGCCTCCAGCTTCAGGCCGCGGGCAGCCTGCCCGGCACGCTCATGCTCGTCGGCCCTGCGGGTCTTGGCCGTGAGGCGCTTGCCATCGAGCTTGCCGCAACGCTGGTGTGCCGCCGCCAGGGGGGCCCCGGGTGCGACTGCTCGTCGTGCCAGCGCGTTCGGCGCGGGGTGCACCCCGACGTGGAGGCGATCGACGTCCTGCCGGAAAAGACGGAGATCTCCATCGAGCAGGCACACCAGGTGGTGGACAACGTCGTGCAACGCCCGTACGAGGGGATGCGTCGGGTCTGGATTTTGAGCTCGTGTCACACGCCGCCGCTCAACGCCGAGGCCGCGTCCGCGCTGCTCAAGACCCTCGAGGAGCCGCCCTGGCACGCGAGCTTCCTCCTGCTCGCCAGCAACCCCGCGCGCGTTCTCCCGACGATCGTCTCGCGCGCCGTGCAGCTCCGCGTTCCACATCCGGGCCGCGAGGAACTGCTCTCGCTTCTCGCCCTCGCCCACGGGTGCAGCGTGGAGCGCGCCGCGGAGATGCTTACCGGCGCAGAGGGCGATGCCGAGCTGGCGCTTCGCGGCGGTGAGGGCCTTTCCTCTACCCTCACCGGTCTCGAGGAGTTGATCTCGGCGGCTCTCGGGGCCGATGGCCTCGCGATCCTGCGCACCGTCGCCACGGCCCGCCAACTGCCGTCGGGGACCGATCTCGTCGGCGCCGCGCTCCTCAGGCTGGCGGCGAAGGCGGACCGTGAGGCGGCGGAGAGGTTTCTAAACGCCGCCGCCGCCCTCGTCATTGCCGAGGACCGTCGTGCCCTGCTTCACCTTGACGCTGAGAGTGTGCTGGTCGGCACGCTGGCCCGGATCGCCGTAGGGTGGGGCGGTCGCTGAACCGGGGAGGAAGCCTGTGGTTCGATCCTGGAATAAGAAAGCCACCGGAGATCCGGTGGCTGGTGAGAAGTGGGAGGTCGGTGGTTCAAGTCAATTAAGGTTGGCCTTTACGGGTGGGAAAGTCGAGAAAGGTCAAGTTAGATAGGCTCTTTCTTTGGCTGGTTTGCAAGAGTGGTTGCTTGACCGCCGCCTCCCTTTTGTCTTACTGCTGGATATACGATAACATCGCCAGCTATGTTTGTCCACAGCTACGTCTCTCCACCCCCCCCGTCGAGCTCCACGACTATCTGCTGGCGCTCGCCTTCTTTAGCCTCGACATCGACCGTTTTCGACGCGTGGCCGGGGGCGAGAACCTCGATGCGGTGCTTGCCCGGAGCCACCGCGAGACCGCGCTCCAGCCGCTCCAGCTCCTCACCAGTTCCCACCAGCACGCCATCAATGTAAACTGCTGCATTAGAAGGTGTTATGCGAATATCCAGCGCCGATCCGAAGGTCGCGCGCACGCCCCTCGCACTTGCCCTTCCGGGCTCACGGAGCTCGGGGCGCAGGGCCGGGTCGGGGCCGGCCTTGGGGACGCCACCCGGGGTGACCGTCTTCGGGCCGAACACGCGGCCGACGGGCATCCCCTGCGGTCGGTCGTACCAGGGAATCGTCTTCTCGCCCGGGATGCGCTCCAGCTCGAGCTTGATCGGGAAGTAGCGCCCCGACTGTGCGTCGATTTCCACCTTCTCGCTGCGGTAGCCCTGAAGGGTGAACTCGACGGTGTAGTGCCCGGGCTTCAGGTACAGGTAATCCGGGTAGCCGTCAAAGTCGTCCGCGGACCCGATCACCTCGCCGTCGAGGAGGACTCTGGCGTGCTCCGGATCTACGTCGGTGTCCACCGCGGCGAGGTCGGGCGCTGCGACGGTGCCCGGTACCTGCTGGTAGCCGACCGGGGCGCCCCACCACCACGGACCCCAGCCCCATGCACCCCAACCCCAACCCCAGTTCATGCCGACACCCCAGTGGACGCGGGCGTGTCCGTGGGTCCCGTGGTGCGCTGCCGCGGGAACCGCCGACGCGAGTGCGACGACCACCAGCAGCACGGTGAGAGCCCTCGTTCGCATGGTGAACTCCCTCCAGCTCAGGTTATCAGCAAATGTCGTGCCGGGCGCCAGTCCGGTGTTGCCGAGCCGCCTGCACCGGCCGAGTCCCGGAGGAGAGACAGGTGACCCTTCGGACGGTCAACCGTCGCGGCGGCCCGCGACGCCTTCGGGGGACCCCATCAGGCTCGCCCATCGCCGCGCCGAGAGCCGCGCCACGCGCCGCGCCGGCAGGACGTGCAGCGCCTCGGCGTGCGCCACGCCCGTCAGGGTGAGGGTGCGGAGAGTCCCGAGAGCCTCCATGATCCGGTCGTACGGCCGGAACGCCGACTGGCCGCTGTGACAGGCGCCGGCGCGGCACTTTGCCTCCCAGCCGTCGTCAGCGGCAACCAGGAGGTTGGGCTGGAGCGCAGTGCCGACCTCGTACGCCGCGATCCAGGTCGGAACGGCTCTGCGCAGGCCTGCGAGAGTGGAGGCGCGCAGCACGAGTTGGAGGGCCAGCGCGAGCGCCCGGTGGTCGGGGTGGAGCTCGACCGGCGAAGTCACGAACACCACGTCTGGCCCGCGGCGCTCCAGGACGCCGCCAACGGCGCGCCTCAGGGCGGCGTCCCGCGGACGCAACGAGCGATCCGGCAGGCGCCAGAACTCCGGCGCATCGAGGCCGAGCGCGGCGGCGCCGGCGAGAGCTTCCCTCTCGCGGTTCGCCGCCTCACCCTGCGCGCCGCCGTCCGTGACCACCACGAGGTTCACCTCCACGCCGCGGGCGACCGCCTGAGCAAGGGTGGCACCGATGCCGAACACCTCATCGTCCGGGTGCGGGGCGAGCACGAGCCACCGGCGCCCCGGCGGGAAACCCGGCGTGTAGGGAACGAGATCGCTCTCTGCGGGCAGCCGACTGTGCCTCATCGCCGCCTCCGGGGCGAGCTTAGCGAAAGCACTAGACACCCCGCCAGCCCCGCAAGCGAGAGCACCGACCCGGGCGCGAGCCCGGGCGGCGCGTACTGCCAGCGCACCTCGTGCTCCCCGTCCGGGATCACGACGCCCATCGCGGCGAGGTCGCACGCCACGGCCCGGACCTCCCGCCCGTCGAGAAAGGTGCGCCACCCTGGTGCCCGAGGGACGTGGAGCACGGCCAGAACAGGACCCGTGGCCCGCACCCGCGCCACGTGGCGCCATGGGCGGTCCTCGACAGGGGTGAGCGTGCCCTCGCCTCCGACCGATACCTGCTCGGCCACCACGGCGGTGGTCGCGAAGTCCACCCCCTCCCATCCGCCCCCCGACGCGTCGCCCAGGGGCGGCGCCACCTTTGTCGCCAGCCGCAGTGCGGCCAGCGCACGGGGGTTGCGGTACAGCCGTCCCGCGTCGCTCCTGAAGATTTCCTGCCAACCAGTGGCCGCAGGTCCGATGAAACCCTCGGGTGGGGTCGCCAGCCAGCGCACCCCCCAGGCGCCCGCAAGCCCGGGCCAGGGTGTCGTCACCGGGCCGGGAAGATCGCCGCCTGCGGCACCCATTGCCTCGTGGAGCCGGGCGAGCGCTCGCGGGCGCACGGGATCCATGCTGCGAACGTCCGCAAGGCCGAGGCGCGCAGCCAGGTTTGCAGGCAACGCCGCGCCGGTGGCGACCACCCTCCCGCCCTCCTCCGCGACGCGGACCTGCAGCTCCCGGAGGATCGGGGGGGTCGGGGAGGCCGGCCGCGAACCCGGCAGCACGTGCCAACCGTTCGCGACGGTTTCCAGGCCCACCAGGATGGGAACTGTCACCGGTGCGACGGCCGGGGCGGCGGCAACAGCCGCGAGGACGCTGGGCAGCACTAGGGTCAGACGTGGCCCCGTCCCCGGCGTGCCGGGCGCCGAAAGTGCCAGCGCCGCGACCGCGGCCTGCGTCGCCAGCGCCACCCCCGCAAGCCGGCGCCGGGTCGGCCGGCGCAGCCAGGCGTCCAGGCCGAGGGCCGCGAGGCACGCAACGGTGAGGCCGACCAGGAACCCCGCGCGCGCCCAGTTCATCACCCCGAGCCCGGGGACCCGGGCCGCCAGTTGGCTGAACCCGGGAAGCTGGTAGAGCAGCGCCGCCGCAAGGCCCCCGGATACCGCCAGGGCCAGCGCGGCGCGGCGGTGCCGCCGGCGCACCGGTGCCCCCAGCGCCAGCGCCACGGCCACCGCACCCACGCCGACGGCGACAGCCGCATGGGGGAACTGCAGCCGCCACGTCCCAGCGGCGGGGTGGCCCTCGCGCCAGGGCACGAGGACGAGCGCGGCGGCCTGCGCCTTCTGCGACCAGTCGAGGCCGGGGTCTGGGTACGCCACGCGGGAGGTGCCCGCGGCAAGCTTCGAGGAGTCGGCGATCGTGGCGAGCGTGGGAATCGCCCCGACTGCGGCCACGGGCAGCGCCAGAAGCAGCGGAGCTGCGAGGCGCAGCAGCCTGCGCCGGCGTCCCCAGGCGAGGACCAGACCGCCGGCGCCTATCGAAAGCCAGAGAAAGCCCGCGGTCTCCGCGTGCACGGACCACCCGGCCAGCGCGCCCAGCAGTACCGCCAGCAGTGCTGCCTGCCGGCGGTTACCGCGCAAGGCACCGAGCAGCGCCCACCACGACCACGGCGCGAGGGCGACCACCCAGGTGAGCGGCACCACCAGCCAGGAGAGCTGGTAGAGCCCAAAGCCGAAGGCGAGTGCCCCGGTTGCAGCTGCGACCGGCACCGTGCCCAGGCGGCGCAGGAGGAGGAAGCCGCCTAGCGCCGCGAGCTCCAGCTTCCAGACCGCCATCACGTCGCTGCCGCCCTCGGCACCGAGCACCCACACCGGCAACTGCAGCGGGAACGGAACTTCCGTCTGGCCGTTGGCGTAGAGCGGCACGCCTCCGCCGATCCGCTCGGAGATCCACGGTGGCTCGCCCTGCGCCACGAGGCGCCGCACTTCCTCCCACCAGGCCGAGAACTCGAGGGGGAGGTCGCTCTGCTCGGTCGAGCCGGTCACCGCCACCGGAGCGCCCCACCCCGACGCTCCCGGCACGCCGGGCCCCACGTGGAGCCCGCGCAGCAGTATCCGCCCTGGCAGCAGCACGAGGCCGACGTCCACCGCGATCTGGAAGAGGAGAAGCGTCCGGTTCCGGCGCGCCAGGATGTGAACCAGCGCCAGCGGCACGAGGATCCAGAGTGCGGCAGCGGCGCTCATCCCGCTACACCTGGTCCCAGTCACCCATCGTCACGTAGAAGCGCCCAGGGAGGGTCGCGGCGTTTATGTCCGGGTGGAAGGAGCGGGCCACGAGCGAGAGCTTGTCCGGCTCCTTTCGCGGCTCCCACCCGAGACGCCGGAGTGCCTCGACGGCGAGCTTGTCGCCCATCAGCCACATGTCCAGGCGCTCCAGCTTGACGGCGAGCGAGCCCGAGGCGATCGCCCTGTCAAGCGCCGCGAGCGCCCCCGGGTCCTCGCCGTCCCACACCAGCTCCGCCCACCGTGTCACCGGCGGCTGCACCCGCACCACGGCCCACGCGCACACGTGACCCTGCCGCCACGCCGAGAGGTGCGCGTACTCGACCCCAGGGCGAGACGTGAACCTTCGGCGAAGCCAGGCGCCGTCGCGCACAACGGCCACCTCGTAGCGGGGCGCCGCGCGGCGCCACAGATCGTCGATCGCATCGGGGTCGAACCCCTGGCGAATCTCGTGGCCCGTCTGCAGCTCCATTCGCCTGTGCGCCGACCTCACCCAGTACCCGACAGGCTGCGGTGGGGTCAGACCGTACCCGAGCCGTGCCGTTCCCAGTCGCACGACGCGGTCCCCGGCAAACCCGAACAGCAGTGCCAGCCCGTCGCGACCGCCGAAGCTCGCGACGAAGGATCCCACCGTTCGCAGGAACACGCGGGCTGCGCCGAGGCCATGGCGAGCCTCAGGGCGCGTAAAGCTGTCCACGAGCTGCCCCGCTCGCACACGGAGTTGCCCGACCTGCAAACGCACCGGGATCGCGCCGCAGTGGCCGATCACCCTCTCGGCCTCGTCCACCGCGATCATGATCCAGCGGCCCTCGGGCTCCTCGCTGTACTTCCACTGCCACTCGGCGAGTGCCCGGTTCAGACCGAAAACCCGATTGAAACCGGCGTTGATGGCAACCTCGTCGCCGGCTGTGTACCCCCGGACGGTGAAGTCAGGCAAGGCAGCCCTCCCCCGCGAGCCACTCTGGGTCCGCGCCACCGAAAACGAGCCGGTGCCGTCCCGAACGCGGATGGAGGAATCCAATCACGCTACACCAGGTCCGCATCGCCCATGGTGAGGTAGAAGTTGCCCGGAAACGAGCCCGGGTCGAGACGCGGGTCGAAGGTGTAGGCCGTCATGTGCAGGCCGACCGGGTGGGGGGCGGCCGCCCAGCCGCTACGGGCGAACACCTCCGCCGCACGGGCATCGCCGGCCAGCCACATCTCGACCCGCTCGGCTCCGGCCTCACGCGCGAGCCGCCCCACCTCGCGGTCGAGCGCCAGCAACGCGCCGGGAGCCTCTCCGTCCCACACCAGCTCCGCGAGAGAGGTCACGGGCGCACCTTTACGCACGACCGCCCAGGCATGGGCGATTCCCCTGCGGCGGGCCGAAAGGTGGACGTACTCGACTCCCGGGCGCCCCACGAAGCGGCGCGAGAGCCAGGCCGCGTCGCGCACGACGCCGATCGCGTAACGGGCGCCCGCCCTCGACCAGAGGGCGTCGAGCGCGGACGCTTCGAACCCCTCGCCAACGTCGTGCCGCGGCCAAACCGACCCCCGTAGCGCGCCGGATCTCGTCCAGAGTTGGAGCGGCTGCGGCGTCATTTCCGCGTTGCCGTGGCTCGCGACGCCGAGGCGCACGAGGCTCAGGTGACGCGGGCCGGGAAAGCCGTAGGTCACCGCGAGCCCTTCCGCGGAGCAAAGCTCCGCTACAAACCGCCGCACGGTATCCCGAAACACCCGCGCGGCCGCCAGACCCTCGCGGGCCCGGCGCCGCGAGTAGATGTCCACGATCTGCCCGGCCTTTACCGTCCGCTCGCCCACCCTCAGGGGCACCACGATCGCCGCGTAGTGGGCCAGGATGTCGCTGGAAGGTTCGAGCGCGAGCATGATCGCGCTGCTCGTCCCCACCTCCCGGAACTTCCAGCGCCACTCCTCGACCGTCCGCTGCAGGCCAAACACCTCGTTGAACCCGTCGTTGATCGGCCCTTCGTCGCCGGCGCGGTAGGGGCGCATGAACGCCTCAACCATCGGGAGGCTCCCATGACCACGGCCCAAACAGCTCGCCCGAGGCTGGCTCGACCGCGATGACGAGGTGGCGGCCTCCTCTCCCGAGCGCCGCACAGAACCGTTGCGCCGCGCGCATGAAAGCGGTCGCGGTTCCGCGGAAGCCCGCGGCGGGGAGCCCCGTCAACGTCGGCGACAGCAACCAGAGAAGCCCACCAGACGGAAGACGCGCGTCACCCTCCGCGAGCGGCTGCGGCCGCAGCGGCGATCCGGTCACGTTCAGGGCGGCCGCCAGCCGCCCGGTCAGGCCGAAGCGCGTGACGAGGAACCGCCTCCGCGAGCGCAGGAGGTGTGGGCTCATTGCGGCCGGGTCGGCCGCGTGACCCCACCGGTGCTCGACCCGAGCCGCTGGCACCTGCGCAATCCGCAGCCCTGCCGACGCCGCGCGCCTGAGCCAGTCCGTCTCCTCGAAGTAGAGGAAGAACTCCTCATCAAACGCCCCAACGCGGTCGAGCGCTTCGCGCCGGAACGCGAGCAGTGCTCCCGAGAGGTTCGGCACCTCCACCGGCTCCCGCGCCTCCCAGACGCACCGCCAGCGCCGAACCTCACCCCTGAAGTAGCGATCCCAACGACGCCTCGAGCGGCGCGCCAGCCAGCGCCGAAACTCCTCCCGAGGTGTCTGCAGGTCAGCAGGGGGAAACAGCAGGTCCGCGAGCTCGAACTGCGGGCCGACGACGTTCCAGCCGGCGGCGAGCGCATCGAGTAGCGCTCCCAGGGCACCCGCGGCCAGGCGTATGTCGGGGTTGCCGACGAGCATCACGGCGCCCGTGCTTGCCGCGATCCCCGCGTTCACACCGGCGGCGTACCCGCGGTTGGGAAGTGCGAGGAGCTTTTCGGGCGCGAGGGACCGGAGGCGCCCGCCCTCCCCAGCGTCCTCCGAGTGATCGACGATCACGACCTCGCAGCTCACCCCCAGCCGTCCGGCCTCATCCCGGAAGCTCTCCACTGCCGCGGGCGCGACCGCCGACGAGAAGTGCGCGACCAGGACGAGCGATACCTCGGCGCTCATCGTGGCCTCAGCACCGCCGCCCACTGGGGCGCTGCCGCCTCCGCGAAGGTGCCGCCGGCCGTGAGGGCGGCGAGCCGCCCCCAGAGCCGCTCCCGGAACGACACACCCGTGCCCAGTGGCTCGAGGGTTTCGACCGCAAACCCGCACTCCTCCGCAATTGCCGCAAGCGACCTTGGCGTCGTGTAGAAGAGGTGATCCCTTGCCTGGACTCCGGCGAGCGTGGTGTCCCACCTGCCCGCCGCCAGTGCTCGCACCACCGGTGCCCACGCCGCGTTTGGAAAGGAGAGGACCAGCCTTCCACTCTTGCCGTGCCCCAGCGCCCTGGCGGTGGCTCGGAGCAGGCGCTGTGGCGGAGACGTGTGTTCGAGCACGTCGGCGAGCACGACGCAGTCCACCGGGACGCGAACGGCCTCCAGCCCCGGCTCGCCCGACACCGGTAGCACGAGGTTCAGTCTCGCCCGCGCGAGGAGTGCCAGTTCCCACTCGGGCTCGATCCCGATCACCGTCTTGCCCGCGGCACGGAGGAGCGCGCCGAACAATCCGGAGCCGCACCCGACATCCACCACGCAGCGCGCCGAGGCGGGAATGAACCGGGTCAGCTCACGCCTCTCGTGCGCCGACGGGTCGGAGTAGCGAAACAGGCGAGCCTCGGTGACGATCGCCGCCGTGCTCGGCGGCCATCCGGCCCCGAGCAGCGCCTCGGCCTCGCCAGGAGCAGCGACGGAAAAACCGCACCACGGGTTGGAACCGATCGACGCCGCCCGGCGGTGCCGACCGGCGACGGTTCGCCCCTCGTACTCCAGCATGGTCGCCGGAGGGACTTTCTCGCGCCATCCCTGCTCCCCCGTCAGACCCCACACGAGCGGGACACGCCAGGCCGGCGGGCTCTCGACCTGCGCCGCCGCGAGAGCCCGGGCCAACTTCGGGAGGGGCTCGACCCAGGGATCCTCCATGACCGCGAGTGCCGCGCCGGGACGAGGCTCAGGGTGGTCACCCGTCACGACCTCCCAGCCGGCCGCCTCGAAGCTGCCCGCGACGTGGCGGAGGTGCTCCGCGACCACGCCCCGTCGGGATCGTGCTCGCAACCAGAGAACGGGTCTCGCGATGCCATGGCCGGTCAACGCTGTACCCTCACGGCTCCAGTCGCCAGCGACCCTCGGCGACCCAGTACAGGGCCTCCTCCGCAGCCTCCGCAACTCGCTCCTCCGAGAACCCGCGCGCGGCCTCGAGGCCCCGACGCCGCATCGCCCGCCACCGCGGAGGATCCGTCAGAATCGCGCTCGCCGCCTCGGCGAACGCCTCCGGCCGGTCGGGAGGCACGAGCACCGCGGCCGTGCCGGCAAATCCTCGAAAAGCGGAGACGTCCGACGCCACCACCGGTAACCCGCTCGCCATCGCCTCCAGCACCGGCAGCCCGAACCCTTCGTCTTCCCATGACGGGGCCAGCATGAGGTCTGCGCCCCGGAGAAGTGCTGCGACAGCGGGCGGATCGACGTGATGGTGGAACTCGTCCGGCTCGAGGAGGGCGCGCTCCGCATCGCCGAGCCGCCACTGCGACAGGCGGACCAGGCGACACGAGAAACCCTGCGACCGCAGCAGGCGCACGGCCGCGAGCGCGGTGGGCACGCCCTTCCACTCGATCTCGAAAGGGTTGGGAACGACGACCCGCGGGTTCCGGTGCGGATGTCGCCGCCACCGCGGTCGCCAGTAGGGAGTGAGGGCCGGCGGCACGACGCGCGCGGGCCTGCCGAATCGCTCCCTCACCAGCACGGCAAGGTGGGGCGACAGAGCCAGGCAGGGAATGGGCAGTCCGTACGCCTCGGTGATGGCGACGTGGTCGTCGAGGTTGTGGCGGAACCCACCCTCGAAACCTTGGCAGTAGTGCGCCCCAGCGCCGGAGGTCACGGCAGCGGCAGCCTTGATGGTGGTCCAGAACGTCGCGACCGTCACATCCACCTCGGGGAGGTGGCGCGGCTCGAGGGCCGGCACCTGCCGGAACCCTGTCCTCAGGGGGAACCAACGCGGCCGTTCCCCCTTGCTCACAACGGTGACGTCGTGGCCGCGGCGTGCCATGAGCTCCGCCTGGTGAAGAACGATCTTGACGCCGCCGAAGAGCGTGGTGTCCTCCAGGAGATAAACCACCGAGAGTGGTCCGCGGCTCAATCCGGTACCACCCATGTGTGGGGCAGATGCAGGAGAGACGGCGTCCACCGTCGACTCGTAACCTTGAGCGCCGCCGGGAGGACCACCTGGTCGTAGGCGTGGAGGGCGTTGTCGTCGAACAGGAACGCAGAAACCGAGAAGCTGCCGGCCGCCACGGGGAGTGCGGGGATGCGCAGAAGAACGGTGTGGCTCGTGCCGCCTGAGAGCGGCTCGATCCCGTCCCAGTGCGTCGCGGCGGCGAACAGGCATCGCCCGTCCTGGGAGTCAATGGCCACCGCAAGGTGATACCTGGTGGCGAGATCGATGCTCTCGATCGTGAGCTGAACCGCGAGTCCCATGCCGGGCTCGACGTTCTCCGTCGGGGTTCCCGCCGCATCCAGCACCCGGACTTCCCGCAGGCGGCCACGCTTGCCGCCGACGGCGGGGAGCGCGCGCATCGCCTCTGCCTCCGTGTCGGCCGAGACCTGCCGCTTCTCCCGTTGCATGAGGTAGTCCTCGTACTGTTCCACCACCTCCTGGGCCGGGCCACACTGCTGGACCCGCCCGTTGTGCAGCCAGACCGCGCGATCGCAGAAGCTGGTAACCAGGTACATGGCGTGGGAGCAGAATAGGACGGTGCACCCGGCCTGCTTGAAGCGCACCATGCGGTCGAGGCACTTCTTCTGGAACGCACCGTCGCCCACCGCCAGCGCCTCATCCACAACGAGGACGCGGGGATCCACATGGGTCGCCACAGCAAAGGCCAGGCGCGCGGCCATGCCCGAGGAGTACGTCCGCAACGGCTGGTCGATGAAATCGCCCAGGTCGGCGAACGCGAGCACGTCGCCGAGGCGCTCCTTCATCGCGGACTCCCCGATCCCGAGCAGCGTCCCGTAGAGCAGGGCGTTCTCGCGCCCCGTGAAGTCCGAGTGAAACCCCAGGCCCAGCTCGAGGATCGGAGCCAGCGGCTGCGCCGCGCGAACGGTTCCCGCCGTCGGCGCGGAGATGCCGGCCACCAGCCTGAGCAGGGTGCTCTTGCCGGAGCCGTTCTCCCCGATGATGCCGACGGCCTCGCCTGGGTTCACCTCGAGATCGACGCCCTCGAGAGCGGTGACGAAGGTGAGGTGTCGCGTCCGGCCCAGGAGCGCCAGCGCACGGTCGCGCCGCCTTCCGAACAGCAGGTACCGTTTGACCAGGCCGCGGATCTCCACGGCGGCGCCCGGCGTGCCGTCACGGGCGGTCTTGGCCGCCGCAGCTGTGTCCTGCACGCCACGAGGCTAGCACATGGAGACCCCGAGCGTGCCGCGCCGGATGGCCTCCGGGACCGGCCCCGGCCGGACACGAGGACGAAGAAACGGCCCGCCGGAAGCGGCGGGCCGTCGTCTGTAGCGAGTGGGTGCGGCTACGGCGTGAACTGCGCCGGGATGAAGTTCGGGTCGCCGGTCTTGTTGTCGATCACGGTCGCGTACGCGAAGCCGGGACCGCCATCGGTCACCCTGATCTCGGCGGTGATCGCCGGCAGGTTGTTCGGCAGCGAAACCTTGAACCCGTTCTTGAACCGGTTTTCCAGCTTGTCCTGGTCCCACGTCCCCGGTCCGATGGCATACGTGTACGGTTTCGGTTGCCCGTCGGTCCCCGAAGGGTTGAGGGGGTTTCCCCTGTCGTCGTAGAAGTACACCACGAAGTTCGCGCCCTGCGTCTCGGAGAGGTTGACGAAACCGAAGTTGGTGCGCGCAATGTCCTCGCTCGACATTCCGGTCAGCACCAGGCGCGTGGGATCGGGTGCAGAGACTCCCTTCGCGGCCCACAGCGCCGGGATGCCCTGGCCGAACGTACCCGTGGCGGTGAGGTTGTACGACCGCGCCGCAACGGCGGGGTAGACGCTGCTGGCGTCGACCGGCGCGATGCGCACGATCCCGCTGGTCTGGGCATCCGGCGCAAGCGTGCCGTTGTAGACCCAGGAGACGACGTCGTCAACGTAGAAGCTGCTGGTCGCCGCGAGCGCGATCGTCCGGGTGGCGACGGACAGGCTCGTCCCCTTCGGGGTGTAGCGGATCTCCCAGGTGTGGGGACCGTTGGCGTCGGGATTGGTGAGCTGGAGGTCGGTGCGCCAGACGGTGGCCGCCTCGCCGCTGAGGTGGGCCATCGCGGGCAGGTAGATCGGCGAGTCCGACGGTGGGGTTGCCGGGATCAGCACCGGGTCACCCGTGTGATTGTCCATGACCGAGGCGTACACCTGGACGTCCCCGCCGGTCGGCACCTCAACCTTGAGGGAGAACGTGCCGATGTTCTCGAACGCCGGGCCGAAGAGGGCCTTGATCGAGTCCTGGATGTACCCGAACGGCGCCAGGCCGAACGCCTTGCTTCCCAGCGGCGCGCCGGCCTCGTCGAAGATGGTGAACGTGATGCCGCCGATGCCGCCCGGCTCGCCCCGCAGGTTGACGATCGAGTAGTTGGTGCGGAAGCCGTCGGTCACCCCGTTGTTGCGCAGTCCTGTGATCCACTGCAGGGAGGGTGTCGTGCCGGGCACCACGTTCACCCCGGGGTTGATCTGCCCGTACTTGCTCCCGTCCGGGCGCAGGTTGTAGGTTCGGATCGTGATGATGGGCGGGACGTCGTCGTCGGTCCGGTACGTCACCCGCAGTGCCGTCTTCTTGATGTCCCTCCCGATGACGGCCAGATTCTGTGCCCACTGGAGGATGTCGTCGAGCACCCACGTCTCCCTCGGCGCGACCGTCCGGAACGAGCCGCTACGGCTGAAGTTGTCCCAACCGACGGGGAGGAACTCGACGGTGACCAGCGAGGAGAACACCGACGGGTTGTAGATGCGGACATCGGCTCGCCAGTTCGTGTCGTTGAGGCCCTGGAGCTTGGCGGCGTCCACGCCCATCACCGACTCCGGCCCGCAGCTCGGTCCGTCCACGGGGATGCTCTTGGTCACCGTGCCGGTGGTGCCGCCGCGCGTGGCCGTGAGGGCCACCCGGCGGCTGCCTCCGCACTCGAACGCGTACGTGACCGAGCTTCCGGTCTGGGTCGAGCCGTCGTCGAAGGTCCAGGTGAACCCGGTGGGGTCACCGTACGCCGGACCCTGCGCCGCGGTGAACGTGACTTGCGCGCCGGTCGAGGGTGCGGAGGGCGACCACGAGAACTCCGCAGTCACGTGGCGCACGTCCTCGTAGATGTGCACCGTCTTGAGGATCTCAGACGACGACCATAGGCCCGAGCAGTTGTGGGCCGTCATGCGGACGTTCTTGTCGCCCGGCTGGCTCCACGTGTGCGTGAAGGTCCGGGTGGTGACGGTGGAATCGACCATGTCTTCCTGGAAGTCGTACCAGTGCCACTGGTCGGGCTCGTTGGTGCTGTTGTCGGTGAACGTCACCTGCTGCCCGGCGTACGGCTGCTGCTGCTCCGGGTACCCGGGCAGCTCGCCCAACGGGCCCCACGTGAAGTCCGCCACCGGCGCGGCGGTCTGGGTGCATGGCCCAAGGACCACGATCTGCTGCGCCGTCTGGTTCGACCCCTTGCAGTTGGTGGCCGTGAGGGTCACGGTGTAGGTGCCCGCTTCCGTGTACGTGAACGTCGGGTTCTGCGCGGTCGAGGTGCCGCCCCCACCGCCACCGCCGCCGACCACGACGGTCGTGCTGCCAGACACCGCTGCGCCGCCCGCCGTGCCGCTGGCGCTCACCGTGTAGGTGCCGGCGGCGGAGTACGCGTGTACCGCGCCGCAGGCGCCGAGCGGGCACGGGTAGCTGACGGTGTACTGCTGCCCGTCGCCGAAGGCGATCGTCATCGTATCCCCACTTTGCGAGACCGTGGGCGACAAGACGAATATCACGTTCTGGCCAACCGTTGGGTTGGCGGGGCTCGGCGTGATCGTGAGGGTGCCTCCGCCGCCGCCACCGCCGATCACGACCATCGTGCTGCCCGACACCGGGGCGCCACCCGCCGTGCCGCTGGCACTCACCGTGTAGATGCCGGCATTGGCGTAGGCGTGCACAGCTCCGCAGGCGCCGAGTGTGCACGGGTAGCCGACGGTGTACTGCTGCCCGTCGCCGAAGCTGACCGTGATCGTGTCCCCGCTCTGCGAGACCGTCGGCGCGAGAGTGAAGATCACGTTCTGACCGACCGCCGCGCTGGAGGGGTTCGCGGTGATGGTGAAGGTGCTCCCTCCGCCGCTGACCACGACCTGAGTGGTGCCCGACAACCCGGCGGTGCCGCCCGCGCGGCCGCTGGCGGTCACCGTGTAGGTACCGGCCTGCGAGAACGTGTGGCCGATGGTGTCGCATGGGCTTGCGATGCTGCAGAAGTTGGGCAGGTAGGTGACAGCCTGCGTCGCACTGCCGTCGCCGAAGTTGAACGTCACGCTGTCGCTGGCGACACTCACCCCCGGCGAGAAGGTGAAGGTGACCTGCTGGCCAGCGCTTGGCGTGGCGTCGTTCGGGGTAACCGTGAGGCCGGCGAGCGGAGTGGCGAAGGTCTGCGCAGAGGTCGAGCCCGCCACGCCCGGGCCGCCGAAGCTCCACGACCACGACGTCGGGCCGCCCGTGGAGGCGTCGCGGAACTGCACCACCTCGCCGACACGGACCACGCTCGGGAGCCAGGTAAACGCGGCCATCGGAGCCGACGGCAGCGCGCAGGTGTTCTGTACGGTCACGGTCGTGGAGCCGGAGACGGACAACCCGCCTGCGGTGCCTCCCGCGGTGACCGTGTACGTTCCGGCCTGCGGGTACGTGTGGGTGATGGAATCGCAGGGGCTCGTTGGGCTGCAGAAGATGGACATGTAGGTCACGGCCTGCGTCGGTGTGCCGTCGCCGAAGTTGAACGACACCTGGTCGCCCGAACGGCTCACCCCCGGCGAAAACGTGAACGTGACCTGCGCACCGGGGTCCACGGTCGCGGGCGTCGGCGTGATCGTGAGGTTGCCGCCGCCACCGCCGCCGACGACGATCGTGCTCGTGTCGATGTCGGTGCTGCCGCAATCGCTGGTCGCGGTCACCCGCACCTGGTACGTGCCGATGCTGCTCCAGCTGTGGGTCACGCTCTGCCCGGTGGCGGTGCCGCCATCGCCGAACGTCCAGGACCAGCTCGTGATCGGGTGGCCGCCGGCGCTCGCTGCCGCGCTGAACGGCACGGTCTGCCCGACGCTCGTGCTCGAGGGCCCGCTGATCGCGGCCGTGACGGTCGGGCACGGGCACGTCCCCGACGTGCCGATGGTGATCGGCCGCGAGGCGGACTGGACGGTGCCGCCGCCGCTCAGGGTCCCGGTGATGGTGACGTTCCTGGTTGTCCCGGCCTCGGAGGCGGCGTAGCTGAACGTCGCCACCTGCGTTCCTGCGGTGCAGATGTACTGGTTGAGGATGTTCCGGCATGTAACGCTGTCCTGCCTGACCCCATCGCAGCTCATCCCACCGAAGTCGATCAGGAGGCTCGAGTACCCCGTGGTGGCGGGGATGATCTGGTCCAGGGTGATCGTGATCGCCTCGCCGATGTTGGCGAACGTCTTGTTCGCGTTGAAGGTGATCGAGTTCAGCGTCGGGGTCACGGTGACCGCGGGCACGGCCGTAATCGTGTCCGCGATCGTGCCGCCGGTGCAGTTTTGGATGCCCGCGCCAACGCCCTCGCACACCTGGAGGTCCATGTTCATCGTGAACGGGTTACCCGCAGTCCACGTGTTAGCGGGGATCCCACACGTGCTGTCGGTGTACGGCCACGCCGTGAACTGGCAGCTCAGGTGCGGCGCCACGTTGGGGATGTTCCAAACGAAGTTAGGGGCCCGGTTGGAGGCGACCTTGCCCGTGAACTTGAGCACGGTCGGCTGGTTCACCATCAGCGATCCGCCCTGCGGGGGTGCGATCTGCTGCCCGTTCTGCAGCACCACGAACGAAGACACGCCGTAGCCGGCGATCACCGCCACCGTGGCGCAGGAGTCGTGGTTGGTCACCAGATAGCCGCCGGGTACTCCCGAACACCCGGTGTCGGTCGCCGCGAAGTCGAAATGGGCCACGACGCCGAAGGTGTAGGTGTTCTTCGCGGGGAGCGTGTACGCCTGTGCAAGCGTGCTGCCGTTCCCGGCGAGCTGCTGACCGGTCGGGACGACGTAGAACGTGTACCCGTTGGGGTGACCGGCCGTCGCGGCCGCGCTGACGTTGACGCTCTCGCCGACCAGCATCTGCGCGGAGCCCTGCGAGATCGCGAGCGCCGCCTGCGGGTCGCCGCACAGCGAGATGACCTTGGTCTTGGATGGCGGTTCGCCGCCGGCGATCGACAGCGTCACGGTGTAGTCGCCGGGCGCCGCGTTCGTCGCCGGGGTCCACGTCACCGCCTGCCCGTAGTTGGTGATCTGGGACGACTGTACCGTGGCCCCTTGCGGGTTCTTGATCTCGAGGGTCGCAGTGTCCCACACGCCAGCGGACGCGTCCTTGATCGTGAACGTGTCGCCGGGGAACCCGGCGTCGGCTTGGTCGTACGCGGTGCCGTCCGGGCAGGTTGCGCTCGCGCTGCCGCCGGTGACGGTGAAGTCCGGGAGCGGCGTGGTGGAGATGCACGAGCCGTTCACCCCGACGATGTCGGCGGAGACGATCATCGAGCGGAGGACGTAGTGCTGGAGGGCGACCTGGAACGCGCACATCTTGTTCACGCTCCGGTTGAAGTTCGGGTTCGAACACACGGGCGGGGGGAGGAGGGAGACGTCCGTGTACGAGCTCTCCTCGGGTAGGCGGGTGGCCTGGCCGCCGGCCAGGCTCAGGTAGCCGACCTTCTTGAGGGAGGCCGCGACCAGCAGGTTGCCCGCCACGCTGAGCGTCGTGGCACCGGCCAGGGTCTCGGTCCCGGTGCCCCACCAGGTCACCGAGTACTGGTAGGCGAGCCCCGGGATACCGAGCGTCTGCACGATCTTGTAGGCGTGCACCAGGTACTTGGTCTTGTCGGCCACCCAAACCATCGAGTGGCCCTCGTCCACCGCCCACGCTCCCCCGAAAAGCCGGCTGTCGTTCTGAATCGCCGGGTAGTACGGCTGCGGGTTGCCGGGGTTGCTTATGTTGGCGATCAGAAGGGCAGGCTGGAGCGTAGAGGTCCGGCGGGCGAGCAGAAGCCTGCTGCCGCTGAAGTTCACCACCCAGAGCTTCGTGTTGTTCATCGGTGTGGCGAACGACGCAAGATCGTTGACCTGCGCGACCGGCGTCATGTTGGCCGAGCCGAGCCCGGCGGTGATCTCGGTGGCGGTGCCGATCGGGTAGATCTTGATCGAGGCGTCGCCGCTCGCGATGCTCGCCTGGTCCAGCTTCTGGGCGGCGGCGTACGTCGCGGCCCCTTCGGTGAACAGCGCGGCGCTCACGTACTCGTTGGAGTCCAAGACCTGTGTGGGGTGGAAACCTTTCCCCAGAAACCCTCGCGTACCCCCCGAGATGCGGAGGAAGTCCCACCCGTACTCGCCCATCGAGACCAGCCCGTACCGGAAGTTCCCCGCCGTGGCCACGTCCCAGAGGTGGCTCTTGTACGGTCCGTGCGTGTCGCCGCCGGTGTCGATCGTGTTCCAGTCCCACGGGATGTGGACGCCGCTCACGAGCGCCGCGGGGGCGAGGGGGTTTGCCACGTTGTAGATCGTGAGGTCGTTCGCCCTGCAGGAGACGAGGTAGCTGGTGCCGTCGGCGTAGGCGAAGTACCCGCCGTTGGCGTAGCGGAACTCGTAGTCTTGCTGGCTGGCGGTGGGGTTTCCGCAGTTGTCCATGAGGTACGGGGACTTCGTGTAGCACGCGAGCTGCGCGCCCGCGGGACGCGCAGCGCCGGAGGCGACCAGCGCGACGACCAGCGCCGTCGCCACGGTGAGTCCGTGCAACCTCTTACAAAATGAGACTTTCGGCATGCCGTACCTCCGAACAAGTGCAGTCTAGGCCGCAAATCGCCCCAAGTCCAGCCGGATCTGTGCGCCACGACACATAAAAGAGCGGGCGGGCCGAAGCCCGCCCGCCCGTGTTGCCTGTTCTCTGCTGCAGCGTTACGGGGTCGCTGGACCCGCGTACCAGAAGCCGGTGCCCTCGTAAACGTTGAGGAACGGCAGTTGCTGATCCGTGCCGAAGCACCAGAAGTTGGACATCGTCGTCGCCTCGACCGAGGTCGAGTAGGCGCCGAAGTTGTACTTCGCGAACACGTACGCCTGCAGGAAGTCCTCGACCACGATCGTCTGGTTCGTCGGGATCGAGGGGTCGAACACGATCAGCATCCAGCCGTTGCCGGTCATGAGGCCGGTGAAGTTGGTGGCCGTGACCGGGACCTTCTGGGTCTCGAACGGGAACACGTTCGGCTCGGGGTTCCCGAAGCACAGGCCCGAAGGGCAGGTCGTGATCGTGCGGGCCTTCGCCTGCTCGGCCTCGTCCCACGCGTAGTAGATGTACGGCAGGCAGGCGAGCACGTTGTCGTTGACGGTGTCGAACTCGTGGTAGTTCTTCCACACCACGACGTCGGTGGTCACGCCGCCGGCGTTCAGGTAGTTGAACGCGTAGGCGGTGCCGAGAGGCTCGCGGTCGTCCTGCGTGTTGAGGGTACCGGAGTCGTCGCGCTCCTTGGAGTAGAAGCCGACGCCGGGCCAGATGCTGGAGGCCTCGAGGCCGACGGCAGGCGTGGACTCGGAGTAGTTGGCCGAGAAGTTCAGGTAGAAGTCGTAGCCGGTGAGCACGTTATTGCGCGTGTTGTAGCCGGCGAACACGCCGTTGTCGAAGTCCCAGTACTCGGTCTGGTTCGGGAAGAAGCCGTTGCACGCGAACACCGTGTCGATCGTCGCGTAGAAGAACAGCGGCGAGGCGGTCAGTGAGGCGAGCCAGCCGGAGAAGGTGATCTCGGCTTCGTCGTCGCAGTTGGTGTCCTGGTCAACCCAGGCGACGAGCGGGTCCGTCAGACCGGCCTTGATGATCCCCGAGTAAATGGAGAGGTCGCCCCAGGGGTAGCCGCACCCGAGAACCGCCGGGGGCGTGTAGTCCACGTCCTGCGGGTCGGCGAGGCCAACGAACGTCGCGCCCAGCGGGTTGCTGGTCGGGCCGAACGCATCGCCGGCGGTGCCGATGGTTCCGGTCCAGAAGCCCGGGCCGGTGTCGAACAGGTTGAAGTTGCCGGTGACGAGGTCGCGCCAGTTGATCGACCACACGTCGTAGCCCGACAGGACCTCGTCGAAGTCGACGACCGGATCCGAGGCGGCGTTCCACACCGTGACGTGGATCAACTGCTTGGCGCTCGAAACGTTGGTGACCACGGTCAGGGTGGTGTAGCCGTTCGGGTTCGGCGTGCCGTCGGCGTTGGTGTCGACGATGATGTACGGCACCAGCAAGGATGCCGACGGGACGATGTCCCGGGCGCAGAAGTTGGCGTAAGCCACGCCGCCCACCAGGGCGAGGGCCAACGCAAGGATGATGGTCTTCTTCATAGCTTTATTCCTCCTTTTTCCTTCACGAGAATCCGAGAACAACCACGACCTTGCACATCTTTTCGGGTGATCCGCTGCAACGCGCGACCCAATAGCATCACCTCCCCGATATGAGATGACAGACTCCACTTTTCGGTTTATGCTGCACCAGCATTACCTTAGAGCTGCAACGACACTTTGTCAACCCCCACGGGTCGAACATGGGCACGGGAGCCACCGTAACAGCCCGGTCACGCCGTGTCAAGGGGTCTTGGGGGCGTCCGGGGCCGCGGAAACCGGAGCCCGGACCGCCTTGTAGACCCACACGCCTCCCCCCGGCTGCTCGCTGGTTGGGGAACCCGCGAGGATCAGCTCTCCCCGACCGTCGCGGTCGAGGTCGGCGATCTTGATGTCGAAGAGCATCGTCCCGCGCTTGTCGAGCCCGGGGTTGCGCTGCTCGTAGAACGACCCGTGGGCTGCCTGGAGGAACACCCGCACCCTGCCGTCGGTGGTCGCGACCGCGATGTCGTTGCGCCCGTTTCCGTCGAGGTCGCCCGCCGCCGCCGCCTGATAGCCCTGGAACTCCACCTTGTCCTGGAACAGCACCTGCGCAGTGGGCGTCGCGGTCCGCCTGCCGTCGGCGTCGTGGAAGCGGTAGATCACGCACGCCTGGACGGGCGGCTCGGCCTTCCAGGGGTTGAACTGCTCGAAGCACTCGAGGAGGTCGGGCTGCGGGAAGCGGTCGAGGGGCGCGGCGACGTTGGAGAGCACGTAGGCGTTGGCCGGCATCTGCTGGCTCGCGAACGGCTCCCAGCTCTCGGCCTTCCCCGCGTTGCGGATCACCAAGTCCATGACGTTCTGGGCGCGGGAGGTGAGCAGCACGTCGACGTTCTTGTCGCCGTCGATGTCCGCCGCGCTCAACCAGTCGCCCTGGATCCCCTGCGGGAACCCGGTCTTCTTCAACGCATGCCAGCCCGAGGCGGTGTTGAGCGCGATGTTGACGTGCCCGTAGGGGAGCCGCTGGGCCTTGGCGAGGGCGAGGTCGACCTCGGCGTAGGACACGATGTCGGGCCTGCCGTCGCGGTCGAAGTCGGCCACCGCGAGAGCGCGGGATGTCATGTCCTGGTTGACCTGCGGGATCGTCACGAAGCGCGTGAAGTCGCCCTTCCCGTCGCCGTAGAGGATGTACGTCTTGGAGAAGTGGCACCCGATGGCGATGTCCTGCTGGCCGTCGCGGTCGAAGTCCGCCACCCGCACCGTCCCGTAGTCGAGCTTGAGCCCCTCCGTCGGTGGCTTCACGGCCTGCCACTGCTTCCAGCTCCCGTCCCTCTGCTGCAGGAAGATGTACGGCGTGGGCGGCCCGGTGCGCTGCGGCCCGAACACCAGGTCGGGCAGGTCGTCGCCGTTCATGTCGGCGACGTCGAACGACATCTGCCAGCGACCGCCGCGGGGAAGCCCTGCCTCTGCCGCCACGAACCGCAGTTGGTCGGTGAACGGCGGGGGTACGGCGGGGTTGTCGACGATCAGGTACTTGTCCTTGAAGTACTCCTTCTTCATGGTGTTGAAGATCTCGGTCGCCTCGTTCCGCCACCACGCGCTGTGGGCGGAGGACTGCGGGTCCTCCGGCGGGAGGTTGCGCACCAGGTAGTCGTCACCCTCCTCCCCGACGATCTCGAGGACGACGTTGATCGTGCTGTGCGGCCGGAGCCTCCCGTGACCGAGAAGGATCGCGGGCTTCTTCGGGATCCTGTAGATCTGGTAGTACTGCTTCAGCCATTGGTCGTACGGCATGCGGCGAACGGTCGGCTGCTGAAGCTCCTTGGGAAGCGACGCGGGCGCCTGCATCGGAGCGGCACCCTGCGGCGGAGCGGGCGGCACAGGCGGCCTCGTCACGCCCTGCGCCTGCGCGACGATCGGCGCGAGCAACCCTGCGACCAGCAGCGAAACGAGCTTTCCTCTCATCTTGAGTTCCTCCGAACCGGCGTGACCGCCGGAGCACACACGTCTACAAGAGGTCGGGCACCTGGCTTCGACGCAGCTTGAACACCAGGGTGCCTATCGCGAGCGCGAGTGCGGCGCTCGCCGCGGCAAGGACGAACGAACCGATCTCAGGCGGCTCGCCGAGAAGCGCGACGCGGAAGCAGTGCAGCCCTCCCCATACCGGGTTGAACGCCACCCAGCTCGCAACCCGCCGGGGAAGCGCGGTCACGGGGTACACGATCGGCGTGGCGAAGAAGAGAATCGTCGTGGCAGTCCCCACGAGCTGCACCAGATCGGGAAGGAACGCCCCGCCGATCATCAGGGCGAGGCCGAGGCCGAACACGCCGACAACCAGGACCACCAGGCCGCCCAGCAGCCACGGGAGCCCCGCCGGGGCCAGCGTCCCGAAGCCGGCCGCCACGCCCACGACCAGGAGGAGCGCCACGCCGTGCCGCGCCAGCACCGCCGTCAGCGCACCCGCGAGGACCACCTCGAGAGGCACGTTGACGTGACGGACGAGCTGGGCGCGCTCCCGGGCCAGACCCGTCGCCCGCATCACCGATTCCTGGAATGCGAGGAAAGGCACGAGTCCGCTGATCAGGTAGACGCCGAAGAGCCCCACGCCCGGTCTTCCTTCAAGACGCATGCCAAGGAAGTACGAGAACACGGTCAGGTACAGCGCGAACTGGACCAGCGGCTCGAGCACCGCCCAGGCCGCGCCCAGGGCAGAGCCCGCGTAGCGCGCTTTGAAATCGCGACGCGCTAGCTCCCAAACGAGGCGCCGCCAGCGCCACACCGAGGAGAGGATCGAGAGCATCCTTTTGTTCCTTGACAAGCCCCGTATGGGGCCCTAGCATAGATTCAAGCCCCGGCGCACGGTAGCAAAACTCCTCCGGGGTCACAAGGGACCGTGACTCGCTCAACGCGCACCTCGCTTCCCACCGCGACGGTGGGGCAGCGTATCCGCCAGCACCGGCAGGAGCGCAACCTCACCCAGACGGAGCTCGCGCGCCAAATTGGCATACAGCAGTCGGACCTGTCGCGCATGGAGAAGGGCGAGTACAGGGTGTCCCTGGACGTGCTCTTCCGCCTGCTGCAGGTGTTCGAGATGTCCCTGGGTGAGTTCTTCGGCGACCTGGCCCAGCAGGGGTTGACCTCGCGCGAAGCCAACCTGCTAGAATCGTTTCGGGTATTGCCGCGCGAAGATCAGCACGAGGTGTTGGAGTTCGTGGAGTTCAAGCGCAGCAAGCACCGGGAGCAGGAACCGTGACGGGTGCTTCGGAGCGTTATCTCCGCCTGACCCAGCTGGCGCAGCGCGCTTTCACCGGCGGGCGCCTCGAGCGCTCGCTGCGCCTGTTCGCCGCCGCGGAGGACGAGGCCAGGCGGCTGGGCGACCGCGAGCTCTCCGATCGCGCGTTCTGCAACCGCTGCGTCGTGCTCCTGGAGCTGGAGCGGCTCGACGCCGCCGTCGGCGAGCTCAAGACCGTCTTGATGCGCTCCCGCGACCCGTTCACCTCGTGGATGGCGGCCTACTACACCGCCCAGGTCTACGAGGCTGAGGGGAACATCGCTCGGGCGCTGGCGTACGCCCGCCGCGCCAGCGAGATGGCGGAAGCGTCCGGCGAGCGCCGCGCCCTCAAGGGCTCGGCCAACCTACGCGGCGTGCTCGCGCTGAGGGATTCCCGTTTCCAGGAGGCCGCGGAGAACTTCCGCCAAGCCCTCGCGTTCGCTGCCGAGGACGGTGACGACCCGGTCAACCTGGCCGTGGCGCGGGACAACCTGGGGTACTGCCTGATGTGCACCGGCGCGCCGGCGGAGGGCATCGCGCTGTGCCGCGACGCCGCCGCGACCCTCGAGACGCTCGGAACTCGACAGCTCCTCCCCGAGGTCTACCAGGACCTCTGCTATGGCACGCTTCAGGAGGGAGAGTTCGTCGCGGCACGCGAGCTGGGCGAGAAGGCGCTCGCCCTCGCCCGCGAGTTCAGCCACCAGACGGTGGAGCGCAACACGCTGATGCTGCTGGCCGACGCGGCGATGGACGCGGGGGACGAGCAGGCGACCGACGCCTACCTGCACTCGCTGTCCGCGTACTACCCAGATTTTCGCGGGATGACGGATTTCCTCCGCGCGTTCAATGTGCGCGAGGTTATCAACCTGAAGGCGTGACGCGATGCGGCGGACCTTCCTGACCCTCGCCTTCCTCCTGACCGCCACGGCGGTTCTGGCGGCGAACCCGTATTACCTGGACCGCAACGGCGTGTTGTGGAATGCCAGCTCGGCCGCCGAGGGGCTCGTGCTCACGGGGGTGCAGGACGGCGCGGTGGTCGTGCGCTCCCTTGTTCCGTTCCCGCTGGTGGTCTACGGCACATCCGACGCACAGATCCAGGTCGCAGCCGACGAGCTTACCGGCAAGGTCGTCGTCGTCTGGCAGCGCAACTGGTCGGATGACGCGTCGGAGATCATGCTGGCCGTCTGGCGCGACGGCGACTGGCAGCGAGTCGAGCGCCTGGCCCAGGACCTCTCGACGCACCCACGCAACCCGACGATCCAGCTCAGCGAGGTGGCAACGACGGTCCCCGACGCGAACGCGCCCGATGACCCGAGCAAGGCCACGGTGATCCACGATAGCTTCGCGCATGTGGTGTGGTGGGAGGGGGCGGAGCAGGGGCACGGCAGCTACGCCTTGCTCCGGCTCAGCGCCGAAGCCGACGACCCGGACGCGCTCCTCACACGGAACCTCGAAGCATTTGCCAACATCGGGCTCGCATGCAACGCGCCGGTTCCCCCCGCTGTGCTGGAGCACCCGGTCTTCGGCGACCAGGCTGCTCGGGACCGCGCCTTCCTGCTGTTCGGCTCGCAGCGGATCTGCCTGTTCCAGCTGCTTGAGGTGCGCTTCGCCCTCGACGATGGCCAGACGGAGTCCGGCGGTATCACGGTAATTGCGCAGCGGCGCCGCCACATGCCGATCTTCGGCGTGAGGAAGGCGTTCATACTGGAGCGAGAGGCGAACATGGAGGGCGCACGCGTCATCCTGGGCGCGAGCCTCAACCCCGTCGTCTACCGTGTGGCCGGCACAACGCTGGAGTACTTCACAGCCACCGAGAACGGCTGGAGCCCACGCCGAACGCTGGCCGTGAAGAACGGCCTGACGATGGACCAGGCGATCCCGCTGTTGGAGAAGCTCGCCCGCTGATTCGACCCGCAAGGAGGAAGACAGGGGCGGGGCGTTTTCCCCGCCTCTTTTCGCATCAGGCGTTCTCTCGTCAGTCGAGGGATCTTGGGAGGTTTGCCCTGGGATCGCCGGCCCCGACGTAGAGCTCGCCCACGCGCCGCGCCACCTCCCGGCCCGCCGGCGACACCACTCGCGGCACCGTCACCTGAACGGTGTAGTAGTGGTCGCCGTGGACCCCCGTACGCACGTTGCGCACGCCCTTGCCGCGCAGCCGGAAGCGCTGCCCCGACTGGGTCCCGGACGGGATCTTGGCGCGCACCGGTCCGTGGATGGTTCCGATCTCGACCTCGGCCCCCAGGTACGCCTCCGAGAACGTAACCGGCACCACGGTGTAGATGTCGTCTCCCTTGCGCTCGAAGAACGCGTGGGGGCGCACCCGCACCACCACCGCGACCTCGCGCTTTGAGCCGTCCTTGAGGGTCGCCCGCACGCGGTCGCCGTCCCCCACGCCCGCCGGCAGCTTCACGCGCAGGCGGTCGGTCTGCACGAGCGTTCCGGTTCCGTGGCAGCGTGGGCAAGCGCGGGAACGGAGCCTGCCGCTGCCGCCGCACTCACGGCACACCACCTCTCGCTGCACCGGCACCACCACGCTGGCGCCGCGCACTGCCTGGGCGAACTCCAGCTCGACGGCAGCCTCGATCGGCGCTTCGGGCGGCGTCCCCACCCTGCCGAAGCCCCCGAACAGATTTCCGAAGATCTCTCCGAGGTCGGCGAAGCCCTCGACGGTTCGGAATCCGAACCCTCCCGGTGCGGGCCGGGTGGTCCAGCGGGTGCGAGCCGCCGCGGCACCTTCGTCCACCGTGCCGAACTCGTCGTACTGCTTGCGCTTGTCGCGATCCGAGAGGACTGCGTACGCCTCCTGGATCTCCCGGAAACGCTTGGCCGCGTCCGGGTTGCTCGGGTTCACGTCGGGATGGTGTCGGCGCGCGAGCTTGCGATAGGCTCTCTTGATCTCCTCTGCGCTTGCGCCCCGTCCCACTCCCAGGGCTTCGTACAGGTCTCGCATCCCGCCCGCTTTCCGGCGTCGACCGCCAATCAGAATATGAGCGAATCCTTGTAAAGTTTCAAGAGCGGGTCACGACTTCGAGGCCGGCTCTCCTCGACCTCGGAGGCACATCCTGACGATACCGTGGTCCGCGCCGCACGAGGTTCCGCCCTGCGGCGGCGGTGAATGCACACCGAATCCTGCGACAGCCGTCACATTCCGCGCGCCGGCCGTTCGGCTCGCGCTAGAATGACCTGATGTCGCTCGCTCCAGGGGACGTCGTCCTGCCAGCCGTGGGTTTGCTCCTGACTCGGATGAGCCGAAGACTCACGGCCCTCGTGGCGGCAGTCCTGCTGGCGTGGCTCAACCTCTGGTGGCTGCTGCCGCTGCTCGGCCTCACCCAGATCGAGGGGGCGATGCCCCCACTGTTCGCGGTGACGCACTCGGCCGCCATCATGGCCGTTGGGCACATCCTCGTCGTGGTGCTCGTGCTCGGTGCTCTCGGGGTCTTCTCGCCCCGCTCGGGGAGCCCCGCGGAGCTCGCCTTGCGAGCCGCCAGCAGGGGCGACTACCGTGCCGCCGGCGAGTATTGGCTGGAGGCAGGGCGGCCGCGCCGGGCGCTGCGGAACTTCGTCCGGGCCCACGACTGGGCGCGCGCAGCCGACGTCGCGCGCTCCAGAGGCCGACTCGCCCGCGCCGCGGAGTTCATGGAACGCCAGGGCGGGGAGGTCCTCGGGGGCGCGGCCCAGCTCTACTCCCGCCTGGGCCAAGACGCGAGGGCGCAGGAGACGTGGTTGCGGTACGGCCAGTTCCTGGTGGAGAACAAGCGCAGCGAGCAGGCGATCGACCCCTTCCTGCGAGCGGGCGACTTGCGCCGCGCGGCGCATTCAGTCGAGCTTGCGCTCGACACCCGACGCCTCACGGCGTCAAACGCCGACGTCGCGATGCGAGCGGCGAGAGAGAGCAAGCGCCCCGCACTCGCAGCGGCCGTCGCCGTCGCGTGCGGCCGCCACCGAGAGGCCGGCGACCTCTTCCTCGCCGCCGGTCAACCGCTGGACGCCGCACGCGCCTTCGAGCAGGCGGGGGAGACGATGCGCGCGGCGGAGGCCCTCCGTCTCGCGGGCCAGGTCGAAGAAGCGGCAAGGATCCGGGGTCAACGCCTGTTCATCGATGGCAAGCTCGAGCAGGCGCTCCAGGAGTACGAGACCGCGGGGATGTCCACCGAGGCGGCAGCCGCCCTCGAGAAGCTCGGCCGCCACCAGGAGGCGTTCGACCGCTACCGGCACGCCGGGCTGCTGCGGGAGGCCGCCGACGTGGCGCGCCACCACCTCGATCCCAAAGAAGCCGCCCGTCTCTACGCGGAGGTCGGGGACTGGCAGGAGGCAGGGTTGGTCTGGGAATCGGTCGGGGAGCATCTGGAGGCGGCGCGCTGCTTCGAGCGGGGTGGCGACGTCATCCGCGCCGACGAGGTGCTCGCCCGCGCCGGCCTCGTGAGCGAGCGGGCCCAGCTCCTCGGTCGCATCGGGCAGGTCGAGGACGGGTTCAACATCCTCTTCGAGCACGGTGACCTGCGCGAGGCGTGGGAGTTTCTCTCCTCGTACGGGGGCACCTTTCCCAACCTGGTCGAGCCGCTCGTGAAGATCGGCTCGTGGCTCCAGAACGAAGGCGACGTCACGACGGCGATCAGCGTCGTCCAGAGGGCGATCGCCGGCTTGCCGGTACGACGTGAGCTCCTCCCCGCGTTCTACTCCCTCGCCGAGCTGCTCGAGGAGCACGGGGACATGAGGGCGGCCGAGGCGGCGTGGCAGCGGGTCGTCGAGTTCGAGTACGGGTACCGGGACGCGATCCAGCGGCTGCATATCGTCGCCGCCCAGCGGGCCGCTGACGAGGGACCGGCCTCTTCCGGCTCCGGTATCACGCCTCCACCGGACTCCCGCACCGGTGCGATCACCGACGCGGCGACACGCTACGTCCTGGAGCAGGAACTCGGGCGCGGGGGCATGGGCGTCGTGTATCGCGCGCGCGATACACGCCTGGGGCGCACGGTGGCGATCAAGATCCTCAACCCCCGACAGCACACACCCGACGCCATCCGCCGGTTCGAGCGCGAGGCGCGGGCGGCTGCGGCGCTCTCCCATCCCGGCATCGTGCACATCTACGACTTCGACCGCGGCTTCTCCTCGTTCTACATCTCCATGGAGTTCGTGTCAGGGCCGACCCTCCTGCAACTGATTCGCGAGGAGACCTCGTTTGTCCGGCTCAACCTGCTGAACCTCCTGAGACAGATCGTGGACGCCGTCGGGTACGCCCACACCCACCACGTGGTGCACCGCGACCTCAAGCCCGCCAACATGATCCTTGCCGACCGGCGGCAGGTGAAGATCCTCGACTTCGGAATCGCACGCCGCCTGGATGAGCTCGACCTCTCCGCCTCGGGGGCCACCGGCACTCCGTACTACATGGCTCCCGAGCAGATCCTAGGTGAGGACCCCGACGAGAGCACCGACATCTATGCCCTCGGCGTCACGCTCTTCCAGATGGCGACCGGCACGCTACCGTTCGCCACCGGCAACATCCTGCGGGCCCACCTGGAGCAGCCCCCGCCCGACCCACAGGCGCTCGCGCCCGATCTCGAGCCGGCGCTCTCCCACCTGATCATGCGTTGCCTCGCCAAGGACCGCGACCATCGTCCGCGCGACGGCGCTGCCCTGCTTGCGGCGCTCTCCTCCCTCGAGGATGGGGCTTCGGAGTGAAGGTCGCACTCATTGGCACCCACGGCGTCGGGAAGACCACCCTGTGCTTCGAGCTGGCGGCCAGGCTGAAGCGGCGTGATGTCGATGTCGAACTGGTGCGTGAGGTCGCGCGCCGGTGTCCGTTGCCGATCAACCGCGAGACCAGCACGGCGGCCCAGGGGTGGATTCTGCACACGCAGATGGCGTGGGAGCTCGAGGCGGAGGCTGACCATCCGCTTGTCATCTGCGACCGCTCGGTGCTCGACAACTACTGCTACCTCTACCACGCCGCCGGGCCGCAATCGGGCTGGGAGCCGCTGCTGGCCGCATGGCTGCCGACCTACAACGTGCTGATCAAGGTGCCGCTGTGGACGACGCCCCGATGGGACGGTGTGCGCGACACCGACCTCGCCTTCCAGCGCGACATCGACGCACTCCTCGACGAGCAACTGCAGCGGCGTGGGCTCGACGTGTTGCGCCTCGACGTGGAAGAGCGCCAGCGGTGGGGCGACGTCGTCATGGCCAGGCTCGAGCCGCTGGTCTGCCCCCAGCCCACGCTGTTCCCCGATGACAACACCACGGGGAGCGCTCGCTGAGAGTTACGAGCGTCACGGGAGACGGGCATCACCGGCCGTGCCGTCCGAGCCCAGCTCTTTTGCACGTTGAAGGTACGGGAGGGCTTCCTTCGCTCGCCCCATCCTGGAGAGCAAGGAACCATAGAGATGGTTGGACCGTTGGGATTCGGGCAGCCGTTCCACGTAGGCCCTGGCTGCTGCAAGCGCTTCGTTCCAGCGATTCAGCCTGATCAACAGACGCACGAGGCTCTCGTGAGCCGGTCCGCTCTCTGGGTTGATCTCCACCGCCCGGCTCATGTAGACCAGCGCCTCGGAGAACTCCCCGAGGCGCTCGAGTGCGAGCGCGGTGTTGCCGTTCGCCTCGAAGTAGCCAGGACGGAGAACCACCGCCTCGCGGAAACGAGCGAGTGCCTCCGCCGTGCGTCCAACCTCCAGGAGTGCCATCCCCAGGTTGTTCTGGGCGCGCGGGTTGTCGGGGACCTTTGCTGCCGTGTCTTGCCACAGCGACAGTTCGCTCCGGTACACGATGTTCCGCTGCCAGGTCAGGAAGCCGAGGGTCCCGGCCACTGCGAACAACAAAGCCCAGCCAGCGAGTCTGACCGGACTCTGCGCCGCGAGGACGCCACGCCGCTCGCTGGCCCGAATCAACGCCACGGCACCACCTACGACGAGGGCGACCACGCAAGCCAGGGGGAGGTACATGCGGTGCTCCGCAAGGACCTCTGTCAGGATCGGAATCACGCTGGAGCTGGGCGCGAGGATGAGGAAGAACGAGATACCGGCGAGGCCAGCGAGCGGCCAGCGTCGAGCGGCGAGGATGCTCGCCCCCACCAGGGCAGCAAGCAGAACGGCCGCGGCGACCGATCGTGGCACTGAAGGCGCGGGCGGCGGAAAACCATAATCGAATACCAGTGGAGACGGCCAAAAAACGAGCGTCAGGTACGTGGTGACACCGACGAACTGACGCTGGAGGTACGCCCACGGTGAGAGGTGAGGGTTCGACAGGCCGACCGAGTACCCGCGCGGTGCGGTGAGCTGCAGCAAGCCAGCAACAAGCCACGAGAATGCCAGGCCGGCATACAGCCGCCAGTGTTCTTTGAGCGCACGGCGCCACCCCCGCGAGACCAGCAGCCTGTCGTAGAGGAGAACGACGACCGGCGCGACGACGCCGACCTCCTTGGAGAGCACGCTGAGCGTGCAGGCAACCGCCGCACCAAGGAACCACGGGAGCGGGTCAGCCGCCCGGAACCCCCGGATGGCGCAGTAGACCGTGACAAAGAACAGCAACGCCATCAGCGACTCGGCACGCTGGCTCACATAGGTCACCGACTCGCTCTGCATCGGATGAAGGAGCCAGAGGAGTGATACTGCGAACGCGGTGGCCGTGACATCGCCCGTCCGCCTCGTGACGCCGCCCCCAGCGGCCAGAACCCGGCACAGCAAGGCGAACAGAACGAGGCCAGCCCCCAGGTGAATTAAGATGTTGGCCGACCGGTATGCTGCTGGTTTTTTGCCCGCGATCAGAGCGTTGAGGTGGAAGGTCAAGCTCGTAAGCGGGCGGCCACCGGTGGGGCCGCCGCGGACACCAAGCAGCACGCGGGTCAGCGACGAAAACTCCCCGAGATGCCTGTCCCAGACGACGGTGTCGCGATCGTCGTGGACGAACGCCGATTGAAGGCTGTTGGCATACGCGATGAGCGTTGCGGCGGCGAGGACGAGCGAGAGCAACGCTACTTTCCGCCGGTCGCCGCGGCCGGTCTCCGGTCGTGCTCGCTTCGTCTTCCTATTCACGCGCGGCCATCCCGAAAACGTTGGGCGTCCCAGGGGGCGACCCGCTCGGAGTATAGCGACGGCGCGGCACTGCCGTTTCTTGTGGACCGTTTGAGTGGTGCCGCGTGCTCCTTGCGTGGCGCGTGCGTTTGCGTCAACCCGTGGTGGGGCTCGTGCCCGGCGCCACCGGCGACCCGCAGGCGGGGCAGAACCTGGCCCCGGCGGGCACCGGCTGCCGACAGCGGGGGCAGGGGCTCACGGCCGTCGGCACGCCACACGTCGGGCAGAAGCGAGAGGCGGCAGGCATCGGGTTGCCGCAGCGCGCACAGGTCGCGATCTTGGTCGTCGCCGCGCCTCCACCGCCGCCCTTCATGGCCTCGGAGAGTGCGCCCGCCATCTGCACGCCGAACCCCGCCCCTAGGCCCACGCCCATCCCCGCCGCCGCCGCCCCGCCAGCTCCACCGTCGGCCCGCGCCGCATCGCCCAGCGCCACCGCCGCCTTGAAGCGGGTGTAGGCCGAGAGGTCCCCCACCGCACCCATGGACGCGCGCTCGTCGAGGCGTGCCAGGACCTCGTCCGGAGGGGTGATCGAGTTGATGTAGAAGTCCGAGAGGTCCACGCCGTACTTGGAGAAGTCCTCCGTCAAGCGCGCCTTCGCGAGGGTGGCAAGCTCGTCGTACCGTGCAGGCAGGTCGAGGATCGAGGTGAGGCTCTCGCCGAGGAGGTCGTTGAGGCGAGCGACGATCATGTCGCGGTAGAACTCCTCCAGGCGCGCGGTGTCGAACTCTCCCAGCGAGCCCACGACGGTGTTGACGAACGTGCGGGAATCCTTGATCCGATACGCGTACGCGCCGAAGGCGCGCAGGCGCACGACACCGAGCTCCCGGTCGCGGAAGACGACCGGTTCACGAGTCCCCCACTTCTGGTCGAGGAACGTGCGTTTGGAGACGAAAACGACCTGCACGCGGAATGGCGAGGTGAAGCCGAACGGCAGGGAGAGCACCTTGGTCAGCCCGGGGATGTTCTGGGTGGTGAGAGTGTGGCGCCCGGGGCCGAAGACGTCCAGCCCGCGGCCGTCGCGGTAGAAGACGGCCTCCTGCGCCTCGTGCACCACGAGCTGCGCGCCGAACTTGATCTCCGCGCTGCCATCGGGCGGAAGCCGGAACGCGATTTCGCAACCCGTCGGGTCGTAGTGCTCGAGCACTTCGAGGAACTGGCTCATTGCGCCGCCTCCCCCAATCCGCCGCTAGACGAGGACACCCTTGAGTGCCTGGTCCCGGCCCTCGAAGCGCACGCGCAGCTTCTGGAGGGCCTCCGAGAGTCTGTCCAGCGCGCCCTCGTCCCCGGGGAGCCGCTCCGCCGCGTCGGCAACCGCCTCTACGTCCTCGACGAAGGTGATCTCCCGGTGATACGCGGCCTCGAGCTGCGCCTGTCCCACCTTCACCCCGTCGAACAGCCCCGCGTACCCGGAACCCGCGTGGCGGACCGCGTTGGCGAGCGCGCCCAGCTCCTTCTCCAGGCTGCCCAGGCGTTCGAGCCTCCCCGCCGCTCCGAGGTGGAGGGTCCGCGTGTGCGCGGCCACGGTCGCCCGCGCGGCGTCCAGGCTGTTGGCGAGGTGGGCGCGCACCAGCTGGTCGACCTCCCTGGTCAACTCGCGGTCGAGGTAACCACCGAGCCCCGGCACCCTCTTGCCGAGGCGCTCGAGCACGTTGCGTGCTGCACGCGCCCTGTCCATCGCGTCGCCCATGGCCCTGCCCCTCCAAAAACCAACTACTATTTTATCATTCGGCCTGCGGGGAGGCAGTCGTGCAGCTGCTGATCGGGCTCGGGGGCAACGAGGGCGACGTTCTGGGCGCTTTCTCGCGGGCGCTTGCAGGCCTCCAATCCCACGACTCGGTGCTCGCTCGCTCGAGCGTTTGGCGAAGCGCCCCAGAAGGCCCGCCTCAGGCCGACTACCTCAACGCCGCCGTACTCGTGCAGACCATCGAACACCCGCTCGCAATTCTGGCGATCTGCCGGCGCCTCGAGGCGGAGGCGGGCCGCGACCGCTCCCGGGAACAGCGCCGGGGGCCTCGCCCGCTGGACCTCGACCTGCTCGTCGCGCCCGGGCTCGTGATCGAGACCCCCACGCTGGTGCTTCCCCACCCGCGCCTCGCCGAGCGCCGCTTCGCGCTCGCGCCCTCAGCCGAACTCGCGGCGGACTGGCTGCACCCGCGTCTTCACCGCACCCTCGCGCACCTCGCAGCGGTCCCCGAAATCGCAGCACAGCGGTGCGACCGTATCGGTTCCCTCCCGAAGGCGTGAGGCGAGGGGCATGAGTCAAGGTGCCGCCTTGCCCGGGTCGGGAGGTTGTCCGCTCGCGCCTCGGCCCTCGTGCCTCATCCTCTGTTCAGGTTTCATCGGGGAGGATGACCGCCGCGCGATTTCCCTCAGTCCGCAATCCGAACCCGCACGTCCACCGCAACGCAGCCTCTGCCCCCATCCATGACCAGCAGAGGGTTGACGTCACACTCGACGATCTCCGGGTGGGCGGCCGCGACGCCCGCGAGGCGCACCAGCGCCTCTTCGAGCGCCGCCCGGTCGCCCGCGGGTCGGCCGCGGAAAGCCCTGAGCAGACAGGCGCCCCTCAGCTCGTCCAGCATTGCCCTTGCGTCCTCACCAGAGATCGGGGCTACGCGGAAGCTGAGGTCCTTCCACACCTCGACCGCCACGCCGCCCAATCCGACCATGATCAGCGGGCCGACGGCGGGATCGCGAGTGATCCCCAGGATCACCTCGCGGCCACCGCAAACCTGCTTCTGCACCAGGAACCCTTCGGGATCGATTCCAGCCGACGTCAGCCGCCGCTCCATCGCCTCGAACGCAGCGACTAGGGCCCGCGCGTCGGCCAGGCCCACGGCGACCGCACCCACCTCGCTCTTGTGGATGAGCTTTCCCGCGAGCGCCTTGAGCACCACCGGGTAGCCGAGCGCCCGACCCGCTCCCGCAAGCTCCGCGCGATTGCGTACGGCGCGCCAGGGCGCCACCGGGATCCCGGCGTCCTCCAGCAGCGCGAACGCCTCCTGCTGCGACAGGTAATCCCCCCTGCCACGGGCACGCTCGATGACGGCGCTGCGGGCGGTCACCGGCACGGGCCTCGCGGCGCTCGGCCGTGAGGTTCGCTCCGCATGGGCGACCATCCCCGCCAGGGCTCGCACCGGGGCCTCGGGGTAGCGGAAGACCGCGGGAAGTCCGGCGATGCTGCGCAGATCGCGGAAGTAATCCGAGCTGGTCATGAAAACGGAGAGCACCGGCTTGCCCTCACGGAGCTTCGCTGCCGCGATGCCGCCGGCGATCTGCAGCGGCGTCACCATGATCGGAGTGACCGTGATCGTGAGCACCGCGTCGACCCCGTGGTCGGCCAGGGCGAGCTCGACCGCCTGACGGAAAGCGTCCGGGGTTGCCGACGGAAGCATGTCCACCGGGTTGCCGACAGCGGCCTCGGCGGGCAGGAAGCCGCGCAACGCCTGCTCGGTGCCCTTCGAGAACGTGGCCAGGGTGAGCCCGTGGTCGGCGAGGGTGTCGGTGGCGGCAATCGCGGGCCCGCCTGCGTTGGTGATCACCGCGACACGCCGTCCCTTCGGAAGCGGCGCGGACGAGAACGCCAGCGCCAGGTTGAACATGTCCTCCAGCGTCACGGCCCGGACCACGCCGGCCTGGGTGAGCAGAGCGTCCACGGCAGTGTCGCCAGCCGCAAGGGCGCCGGTGTGGGATGAGGCCGCGCGCTGGCCCGCGGCGGTGCGCCCGCCCTTGAAGACGACGACCGGCTTGCGGCGCGCGATGCGGGACGCAAGTTCGAGGAAGCGCCGTGGTTCGGGGAGCGACTCCAGGTAGAGCATGATGACCCGCGCCGCGTCGTCGTTTTCCCAGATCTCGAGCAGGTCGTTGACATCCACGTCCGCGCTGTTTCCGAGCGACACGAACTGCGAGAACCCCAGGCCCACGTCGCGGGCCGCCTCGAGCACCGCGACGCCCAGCGCTCCCGAGTGTGAGGCGAAGGCCACCGTCCCGGGCAGCGCCGGCGCCGGCGTGAACGACGCGTCCATCCGTACGTCGCTGCCGGTGTTGATGAGCCCCATGCAGTTCGGGCCGATCATCCGCACCCCGGCACGGCGCACTCGCTCCAGGAGGCGGCGCTCGACCTCCCCACCCGCCTCTCCGGCCTCACGGAAGCCGGCGGTGATCACCACGACACCCTTCACCCCGACCGAGAGGCACTCGTCGATGCTTTGCTCTACCGCGTCCTTAGGCACCATCACGACGGCCAGGTCGACGGCGTCGGGGATCGCCCGGAGGCTCGGGTAGCACTTGAACGGCCCCACCCTCTCCGCGCGCGGGTTGACCGGGTAAACCGCGCCAGTGAAACCGGCGGCGACGAGATTGCTCAGCAGCCTTCCGGAGAGCGACTCGGCCCGGGATGAAGCCCCTACCACTGCGAGGGAGCGCGGCCTCAGCATGGCTTCCAGCGAACCCGCCACAGGCACCTCCGCTGCCCCGGGATGCTAGCACGCGATGAGAAAGGCAGTAGGCGGTAGCGCTCAGGCCGGCCTCGGGAGACGCGGAGAAACGCTGAATCCGCAATCGGCTCCGCGGAGGGCAACCGACGATCCCGGGTGAAGCTACTGCCTATCGCCTATTGCCTATCGCCTTGGAGGACGGGCGGGGGACGAGAACCCAGACGCGCTCGCCGGAGGCTCGTGCGGTCACCGGCAGGAAACCAGCCGGATCGCCGTCCAGTTGGTAGGGGATGTCCCCCCGGCCCTGCAGAAGCACCTCGTGAGCCGGGCAGCGGTGCACACCCCGCATGTGAAGGTGCCGTCCGAACGGGATCGAAAAGAAGAACGGCACGGCGGCGGCGCGGCCGTGCCGGGTCAGGGTCACTACCTCGAGCCCGGGTTGGAAGGGATCGGCGCCCGGCGTCGCGGCGTACGGGCCGCCGTAGGAGCGGGCGTTTCCCGCGATGCACCACGAGGCCTCGACCGTTTCGCCGTCGATGGTCACCGTAAAGCGCGGCAGGTTTCCACGGACGAATTCCACCACCGCCTGAACCGTGATCCCCGCCTTGCCCCCCCGCAGCTTGAGGAACGGCGGCAGGTTGGTGAGGATCAGCGCGTCGGGACCCGCCGAGAGCATGAGGAGGAAGAGCTGTCCGGCGTCGGTGCGCCCCACAGCCATCGGACGCCGCTCACCCTCGAGCTGGCCGACCAGCGCCGCTTCGGGGTCACGCGGGATGCCCAACTCGTAGGCCAGAACCGATGTGGTCCCACCGGGCAGCGCCAGCAGCGCCGTTTCGGTGCCCACCAGGGCGCGGGCCACCTCGTTGTACGTTCCGTCTCCGCCCCACACCGCCAGCACGGGGTGCCGGTCGCGCGCGGCCCGCGCGGCAAGCTCACTCGCGTGGCCGGGCTCGCGGGTCGCCCACCACTCCAGCTGCATGCCGTGCTCAGCGGCCCGTCGCTCGAGGCGCTCGCGGGGGAAACGAGCACGCCCCCCGCGCGCCACCGGGTTCACGATCGCCGGGAGAGAGATCACGACCCCTCCCCCGGGAAGAGCCCCTTCTGCTCGCCGTCGACTGCGGGGTAGCCCAGATGGCGGCGCGCGCGAACCGTCACCACACGCCCGCGTGGCGTGCGCTGCAGGAAGCCCAGCTGGAGCAGGTAGGGCTCGTAAATGTCCTCGAGGGTGCCCTCGTCCTCGCCCAGTGAGGCGGCGAGCGCCTTCAGCCCCACCGGCCCGCCGCCGTAGTGCTCGATGGCGGTCACCAGCAGCCGGCGGTCCAGGTCGTCCAGCCCGACGCTGTCCACCTCGAGCCGCTCCAGGCCGTAGTGGGCCGTGGCGAGCGAGACAACGGCCTCTTCGCGGGCGTGGGCAAAGTCCCGCACGCGCCGGAGCAGGCGATTCGCGACCCGGGGCGTCCCCCGAGCCCGCTTGGCGATCTCGCTCGCGGCCTCGTCCTCGAGCCGGATGGCCAGCAGACCGGCGGACCTTCGCACGATGGAGGTGAGCGCGTCGCCGCTGTAGAAATCCAGCCGGTGCACGATGCCGAAGCGGTCGCGCAGGGGTGGGGGCAGCAGTCCGGCACGTGTGGTCGCGCCAACCAGCGTGAAGGGCGGCAAAGGGAGGCGCATGGTGCGCGCGGCTGGCCCCTGCCCGACCACCAGGTCAAGGGTGAACTCTTCCAGGGCCGGGTAGAGGATCTCCGCCACCGTGGGCGCGAGGCGGTGGATCTCGTCCACGAACAGGACGCCGTGGGGCTGCAGATTGGTCAGGATTGCGGCGAGGTCGCCTGCGCGCTCGAGCACCGGACCGGAGGTGACCTGGAGGTCCACCCCCATCTCCGCCGCGATGATGTGCGCAAGCGTGGTCTTGCCGAGGCCGGGCGGCCCGAACAGCAGGACGTGGTCGAGCGACTCCGAGCGCGAGCGCGCCGCGGTGATGAACACACCCAAGTTGGCGGTGACCTTCTCCTGCCCGATGTACTCGGCGAGGGAGCGCGGGCGCAGGCTCTCTTCGAATCGTGCCTCGGATGGGTCGCGGATCGGCGTCAGGACGTGCTCTTGCACGCGTCTATCTTACGCTTCCGACCCGCCATCGGGACTTGTACGCCAGGCAGGGCCAAGCGCAAGCCGCAGCTTCTCCTCACGCATCGCGCGGCGGGATGACGGGGGCCGTAACCCTAGCGGACTAGGGCCTGCAGCGCCCGACGGAGGAGCTCCGACAGCTCCATCTGTGGCTCGCTTCGCAGCAGATCGCCCACGGCCTCGTCGGCCGCCCGGAGCGGGTACCCGAGGTTGACGAGGGCGGAGACCGCGTCCTCGCGTGGGGTGCCGCCGGCGGGCCGTGCCACCGCCGCCAGTTTGCCCTTCAGCTCGACGATCAGCCGTTCGGCCGTACGCCGTCCAATACCGGGCACCGCCGCGAGGCGCCGCCACTGCTCCGCCTCGATCGCGGCGCCGAGGTCGTCGGGGCTCAGGCCGGAGAGCAGCGCCAGCGCGATTCGGGGCCCCACGCCGGAGACCCCAAGCAGCAGACGGAAGACGTCGCGCTCGCGCCGCGACGGGAAACCGTAAAGGGAGAGCTGATCCTCACGCACGTGGGTGTGCACGTACAGCGTCGCACGCTCGCGGCCCACGAGCAGCGGATGGGCGGAAATCGGCAGGTGTACCTCGTAGCCCACACCACCCGCCTCCAGCACCACGAGACCGGGCTGTAGGTCGAGGATCTGCCCGTCGAGGTGACCGATCATCCCCGTCGAGGCTTGAATCGGTCCACGACCTCTGGATTAATGACCACGGGGCTGGCCCGCTTGGCCTCCGCAAGCAGCGCGACAAGCATGCGGTTCAAATCCTCCTTGGCCAGGCTGTCACGCAACGCGGCCCTCTCCTTCGCGTAGGCCTGCCGGTCGAACGGCTTCGCCGCGGTGACACGGGCCACCGCAACACCGCGCTCCCCGACGGTAACGACTGGGGTCAGCGCGTTGACCGGAGTTGCGAAGACCGCGTCGTCCAAGGTGCGCGAGACCCCCACGCCGGGGATCGAGGCGTCCCGGTGATGGTCTTGCACAGTCTGGACGGTGCCGCCAAACCCGGCCGCCTGAGCGCCGAGCGGACCCATGGCGAGGGTGGCGCGCTTCGCCTCGATCTCTTTCTGGAGCGCCTCAAGCGATTTGACGCGCTTGACCGCCTCGCGCGCCTCGTCCTTGGACTCCGCGTACGGGGTGACTCCTGCAGGCCGAGCCTTGGCCACCCGGTACACGATCCAGCCGCGCGAGCTGCGCCGCGGGCCGCCCACGAAACCCTCCTTTGCGGAGGCCACCTCGGCGAGCAACTCGGGGTCGCGACCGATTCCGGGGACGACCTCCTCCTGGGAGAAGAACGGGGTCATGTTAGAGGTCACGACATCGTCGGCGAGGGTGTGCCACTGCTCGTCGGTGGTGAGTTTGGCCGCGTCGATCCTCTCCCGCAGAGCGGTCGCACGCCGGTTGCCCTCCGCATCGGCCAGGCCTTCCAGCAGCTTCTCCTTGATGAGATCGTGCACCTCGGCCAGCGATCTGAGGCCGCCCGGCCTGCGCCCTTCCATCTTGAGGATGTGGTAGCCGAACTGGCTCTTGATCGGCTCCGAGATCTCGCCGGGCGAGAGCTTGAACGCGGCGTCCTCGAACTCCTTGACCATGCGCCCGCGCGGGAACCACCCAAGGTCGCCGCCGGAATCCTTGCTCCCCGGATCCTCCGAGTACTGTCGCGCCACAGCCGCGAAATCGGCGCCGGAGGCGGTCACCTTGGCGTGAACTTCCCGCGCGCGGCTCAGGGCTTCCTGCCAGCCCGCATCGTCCTGGGTCTTGGGCCGGACCAGGATGTGGCGCGCGTTCAGCTCTTCCGGCTGCTGGAACTCCTGCTGGTGGCTGGCGTAGTACTCGGAGATCTGCGTCTCCGGCACGGTGAGGGTGCGCCGCAGCCTGGTGTCGTCGAGCAGCAGGTAGCGCAGTTGCCTCTGAGCCGGGTGTGAGAAACGGGCCTGGTGTGCGTCGTAGTAAACCTTCGCGTCGGAGTCGGTGACGGTTAGACCGGCAGGCTCCCGCGTTGCCGGTACGAAGAGCACCTCGAACGCTGCCGTCTCGTTGCGGCGGCGGTACTCCTGCTCCACCTCGGAGTCGGGGATCACGAGGCCCGCGGAGAGCACCTGTTGGAGCTTTCCCAACATCAGCTCCTGCCGCAACCCCTCCTCGAACTCCTCCGGGCTCGTCTGGTTGGCGCGCAGGATGCGGCCGTACAGATCCTCGCCGACGAAGCTCCCGTCGCTGCGCTTGAACGAGGGGAACGACATGATCTTGGCTAGGAGCTCCTTGTCGGTTACTTCGAGCCCCAACCTGCGGGCCTCCCCGAGCAGCAGGTAGCGGTCCACCATGTTCTGGATCGTCATGGACGCCAGGTCGAGCTGGTCGCGGACCTTGTCGTACTGCTCTCCGTACATCGAGCGGTAGCGCTGCTCGGTGCTTCGCATCTCCTGAAGGAACTGCGCCTCTGAAATGCTCACGGAGCCGACGCGGGCGGCGAGGCCGGCGAGGCCGCGGGTGCGAGCCCGTCCCGTGCCCCAATCGACGAAAATGAAAAAGACGAACACGAACACGACAAACCACAGGACCCACTTCAGGTGTTTGAACTGGTCACGGAGAGTCTTGAGCATTCCGAGGCCTCCATCGCCCCAAAGGTACAGGATTCTAGCCCACCACCCGCGTACGAGCAAGTCGCACAAGGCTCGCTGGTTGCGTTCCCGACGCGGGGGATGCTAAGGTTGATCGGGCCCGACAATGCGACCCACGGTAACTCACCGCCCCTCCCGCCGCTTCCAGGTCGACTGGGTGGTGGTCTCCGTCGCAGGCGCCAAGCGCTGGGGCCTGTTGGTGTTCTTCCTGCTCCTCGCGGGCGGGGTGCTCGCCAGCGTCCTCTACTTCATGCACGAGCCGCCAGAAAGGCGGGCGCAACGCACTCTGCGCAGGGCCACGGCGTCGCAGGAGGAGGTTCGCCGAGCAGGCTTTTCGGAAAACCTCGCCGGTGAGTTCGAGCAGGCAACCAGACTCCTCGACGAGGCGCGCGCGGACTTCGACCGCAGGGACTTTCCGGCCTGCGTGGCGCGCGCCGAGGACGCGCAGCAGCGCTTCGACCTGCTCGGCGGCCTGGCCAACAGGGACTTCGTCGGCAGCGGTCAAATCATCGGCCTGCACGGCAAGGTCGAGGTGCAGCGTGCCAACCAGACTAAGTGGGACAAGGCGCGCGAGAAGCAGCCCCTGTACAACGGTGACTTCATCAAGACCGGGCCGGACTCCACGGCCGAGGTGATCTTCTCCGACAGCACGGTGTACCGGGTGGGGCCCGACTCGCTGCTCGAGGTTCACCGTGAGGCGCGCACGGGCCGCGAGCCCTCCGCCGGCGAGGTGAAGGTCAAGATCGGCCAGGTAAACGTGTACACCGCCACCAACCCGTCCTCGGTGGTGACCGACGCGGCCCGGGCCGATGTCGATCGCGACAGCCGTGTCGGGGTCGAGGTCGCGGAAGACAGCGCAACGCTCGTCGCCGCATACGCCGGTAGGGCGCACGTGACCGGCGCGACCGGTCAGAGGGTAGACCTCGGCACGCGGCAGGCCGTGAACGCGGCTCCGGGTGGTGCCCTGGGACAGCAGCGGGCCGTACCCGACCCGCCCGTGCCGGAAAAACCGGCGGCCAACGCGCTCGTCAACCTCGACGCGTCGGACCGGGTCGAGCTCATCTGGCGCCCGGTGGCCGGGATCACCGGCTACGAGCTGCAGCTCAGCCGCTCGAGGGTCTTCACCACCTCGAACATCGAGTTCACCAGCCGCCGTGACTCGAACTCGGCCGTCGTAAAGGTCTTGCGGCCCGGAACCTATTTTTGGCACGTGGCCGCGCTCGGTGTCGAGCGCCTGCGCTCCGAGTGGAGCCCGCCGCGCGCCTTCAAGGCGTTCGCGGGACCCCGCGTCGAGGCGCTCACCGACACGACGCCTCCCAAGCTCGAGGTGGAGCGTCCGACGCAGATGGGCAACTTCTTCCTGGTGCAGGGTGTGACCGAGCCCGGCGCTACCGTGACGGTGAACGGCGAGCCCGTCGACGTGGCGGGCGATGGGACGTTCAAGAAGACGGTCGCGCTCACGCGCGAGGGGTGGAACACGATCGTGATCCGCGCCACCGACCCTGCGGGAAACCCGAGCGAAGATCGCAAGACAGTGCGCGTGGAGGGCGAGTAGGAAACCATGGGATTCGCTTCGCTTCTTTCGCTTTTCTCTTCCGACCTCGCCGTAGATCTCGGGACTGCGACGACGCTAATCTACACGCGAAACCGCGGGATCATCGTCTTCGAGCCCTCAATCGTCGCGGTCAATCGGGTCACGAACCGCGTCGAGGCGGTCGGCCAGGCCGCGAAGGACATGCTCGGCAAGACCCCCGGAAATATCGCCGCCATCAGGCCAATGAAGGACGGCGTAATCGCCGACTTCGAGGTGACCGAGAAGATGCTGGAGTACTTCATCCGCAAGGCCCACGGACGCAACCTGTTCGTGCGGCCCCGCATCGTGATCTCGGTGCCCTCCGAGATCACGCCCGTCGAAAAGCGGGCGGTGAAGGACTCGGCCCTGCGAGCAGGTGCCAGCGAGGTGTACCTCATCGAGCAGTCGATGGCGGCGGCAATCGGTGCGGAACTCCCGATCACCGAGCCGACCGGGAACATGATTGTTGACATTGGCGGTGGGACCACCGATGTGGCGGTGATCTCCCTCGCCGGAATCGTTTACTCCCGATCGGTGCGCGTCGCTGGCAACGAGATGGACGAGGCGATCATCTCGTACATCAAGCGCAAGTACAACCTGCTGATCGGGGAGCGTACGGCCGAGATGATCAAGATCGAGCTCGGCAACGCGTGGCCCGGCAGCGACTCCCGCACTCTCGAGGTGAAGGGGCGGGACCTCGTCGAGGGCATTCCAAAGACCCTCATGATCAATGACGAGGAGATCCGCGAGGCGCTTGCCGAGACCGTCAACACCATCGTGGATGCCGTGCGGACCGCGCTCGAGCGAACCCCGCCCGAGCTCTCCGCCGACATCATCGACAAGGGCATCGTCCTCGCCGGCGGAGGCTCCCTGCTGCACAACCTCGACCAGCGCCTCCGCGAGGAAACCGGCATCCCAGTCGCCCACTGCGACGACCCGGTTTCGGCGGTGGTCCGGGGCACCGGCAAGATGCTCACCGACATGGCGCTCCTCAAGAAGATCGCCATCGATTGACGTGGTCCAGCTACGCTTCCGCGCTGATCTTGCAATCGTTGTCGTGTGCGTCGGCCTGTACATTGGTTCGGCGGCCCAGGTTCGCTTTCCGGTCGGGGGCACGGCGCTGTCGTTTGCGGTGACGACCATCTCGTCGCCCGCACTGGCAATCGGCAACGCGATTGGGAGGACCTGGCAGGTCTTCTTGAGTGGTCAGCGCAACCTCCGCAGTACCCTCGGCGAACTTCGCCGGTTACGCCTGGAGAGTGCTGAGCTCCACCGCGCCAACCAGTTGCTCAGCGCGGAGGTGACCGCGCTGCGGCAGGGCTCGCGGTTGCTCGCCGCGTACCCGTCGCTCGCCGACCAGGCCGTGCTTGCACGCGTGATCGCCCGCGACCTTCCACGCACCCAGACGCTTCGGCTAGACCGGGGCTCGCGCGACGGCATCCACATCGACGGGCCGGTCCTGGCTGAGGGCGGCCTGGTGGGCCGGGTCGATCGCGTGCTGGAGCACTCCTGCCGGGTTCAGCTCCTCACGCACCCTGCGGCCGCAGCCGCCGCAGCGGTCGAGGGCGTGCAACAGGAGGCCCTGCTGGTGGGAGGTGACCAGCCGCACCTCACCGGACTGTCGCCCTACACCCAGGTGCCGTTCGAGACCTCCGTCCTCTCCACCGGATCCGAGGGAATCTATCCGCCGGGGTTGCTCTTCGGCACGACCCTCGAGGCACGCAACGACGGCCTGTTCACGATCGTGCCTGTGCGCCTCGCGGCAAACGCCGCCGAGGTGACGGCGGTCCTCGTGTTGGCACCGGCCGCCCGAGGCGCACCGTGAGGCTTGTCGCCGCCTTCCTCGCCGCTCTTCTCCTCCAGCTCGGGCTGACGGCAAGCCACCTGTGGTGGGTGTTCGCAGCGTGTCAGCCGCTCCTGCTCGTCGTGGTCGCCACGGCACGGCGTCTCGATCCCGTGGGCGTGGCGTGGTGCGGGCTCGCGGCAGGACTCGCCTCGGACGCTTTCGCCGAGCGTATCATTGGACCCGGGGGCATCGCGGGTGCCGTCGCCGGATTCGCCGTGGCCCTGGTCGTGCGCCGGTTCGAAATGGAGGGCCCTCTGTACTGGATCGTCGGCTCACTGCTGGCCTCAGCCTGCAGCGAGCTGACCTGGATGCTGGTGTTGGCCACCCTCGGTGTGCGTCCGGATCATGCTTTTTCGGGTGTCCTCGCCACCGTGGCGATGACGGGAGCTGCCGGCCTGGTGGTTGCCGCCGGGGAGCGGGCGTTGCGCGCCTGGCGGTCTCCGGCCCGCCACCGGCGGCGCGTTCTGCGCAGACTATGACATTCGTCCGAGACGATCTCCGCCCGGTGCAGCGCAGGGCCGTTGCGATACTCGCGATCGTAGCGGTGGGTCTCGTGGTTGTTCTGCTCCGGCTCTGGGTGCTGCAAGTAGTGCAGGGGCCACGCTGGCGCAGCGCCGCCGAGAACAATCGCCTACGCCGCATCCCTCTCGAGGCACCCCGCGGGATGGTCAAGGACGTGCGCGGCGAGGTCATCCTCGACAACCGCCCCGCATACCAGCTCCTCCTTTTCCCCGAAGAGATGAACGACTCTGTGCGCACCGCCGCCTTCCTGACCCGTATCGAAATCGCCCCGGCCGACGAGGTCCGAGCACGCCTGGAAAAGGCAAGCCGCACGTCCCACCTGCCCTCGGTTATTGCCGACAACCTCGCCTGGTCGCAGGTTGCTTCAATCGCGGCGCACCGCGCCGAGTTCCACGAGCTCGAGATTCACCCCGCGACCCGGCGCTCGTTGCCACCGGGCGCTACCGTCGCGCATCTCGTTGGTCAGCTCGGCGAGGTTTCCCCCGAGCAATTGGCGGAGAGCCCCAATCTGCGTCCCGGGCAGCTGGTGGGTCGCTCCGGGCTCGAGCGTGCCTACCAGGACGTGCTCGGAGGCACCCCGGGCAACCTGGTGGTCGTGGTAGACGCCCTCGGCAAACAGGTCTCGGCGCTCGACGAGGAACCTCCGGTGGCGGGGCGCCCTCTCGGGGTCACCATCGACCTCGCTCTCCAGCGTGAGGCAGTCGAGGCGATGGCCGGCCAGGTCGGCGCAGTGGTCGCGCTGGATCCTCGCGATGGTGCGGTGCGCATCCTGCTCTCCCAACCGGCGTTTGACCCCGACCTGTTCGCCGGGCACCTCGAGCCGGCCCGCTGGCAGGAGCTCACCAGCGATCCCTTGAACCCCCTGCATAACCGCGCCATTCAGGCGCTCTACCCGCCCGGATCGACCATCAAGCCGCTATTCGCGGCCGGGGCCCTGCGGGACGGCGTACGGACGCCGTTCGACACCGTCTACTGCACCGGCGCCGTGACCATCTACGGCCACCCTTACAGGTGCTGGCTGGCCGGCGGTCACGGCCGGATGGCGCTCGAGCAAGCGATCGAAGAATCCTGCGACACCTACTTCTACTACACGGCCCGTGACGCCGGCATCGACCGGCTCGCGTCCTGGGCGCGGACCTTCGGTTTCGGGACCCCGACCGGGATCGAGCTCGGCGGTGAAAACTCGGGTCTCGTCCCCGACGACGCATGGAGCCGCCGGGTGCGCGGCCAGCCCTGGTACGGCGGGGAGACGATCTCGGTGGGTATCGGCCAGGGCCCAATCCTGGTCACGCCCATCCAGCTCGCCGTCGCATACGCCGCGCTGATCAACGGCGGTGACCTCGTGCAGCCTCACCTCGTGCCGGACAAGGGCGGTGCGCCGCGCCCGACCGGGCTCCCGGCCGAGGCTCTCGCCCACGTACGGAGGGGCATGGAGATGGTGGTTGCCGGGGACCGGGGCACCGCACGTCGTCTTGGCAACCTGCCGGTACGGCTCGCCGGTAAGACCGGCACGTCCCAGGTGATGCGCAAAAAGGACGGCGTGAAGTGGTACGAGCTGCCGTGGGAGCAGCGCCACCACGCGCTGTTCGTTGCGTATGCTCCGCTCGACAAGCCCGAACTCCTGGTGTGTGTGGTGGTCGAGCACGGTGGTGATGCCGCCTCCGTTGCCGCGCCCATCGCGGCGCGCATCTTGCTGCGCGCATTCGGGCCGCAGGTCAAACAAGGAGAGGTTGCCGCGGCGGTCCCCCCGATCTGGCAGAACACCTCCCTGCCCCCTCCTCCCGCTCCCAAGGGCCAGACGAGCGGGCCCGGAGAGACCTTGCCCTCAGCCGCTGCGGTGGAGCCGGCCAGACCCTCCAGCCATGCCGCGGCTCGATCGTTGACGCAGCAGGAGCACCCAAAACAGGAGCCACGTACTCGGCAATGAGACGCCTCGACCCCTGGCTGCTCCTCTCGGTACTCGCGATCTCGGCGTGCGCCTACCTCGCCCAGGGTTCGACAGCCAGGGCACTCGCTGCGCCTGGTTTCGCTCACCGTCAGCTTGTCTGGCTCGCCGTCGGAGTTGCCCTGCTGCTCCTGGTCTCCTTCGCGGACTACCGCGTACTGGCCCGCTTCTCGCCACTGCTCTACGTGGTCTCCATTGCCGTGCTTCTTGCCCTCTTCGCCATCGCTCCGCTGCGCGGTGGCACGCGCGCCTGGATCGCCGTCGGGTCTTACACCGTCCAGCCTTCAGAGTTCGCCCGCGTCGTGACCATACTCGGCGTCGCGGCTCTGGCAGACGAGTACCAGCAGAGCCGCCTCAACTTCGCGGCCGTGTGGCGCATCACCGCCGTGGTCGCCGCCCCGGCGCTGCTGGTTCTGCTACAACCTGACCTCGGCATGGCCCTCACCTTCGTCCCCATCTTGCTGGCCGCGCTCTGGCTCGGAGGCCTGCGCTGGCGGGCCTGGATCGCGCTGGTGCTCGGTGGCGCGGTGTTCGTGGCTGCAGCCTGGTTGTGGTTCCTGAAGCCCTACCAGAGAGAGCGTGTGCTGACGTTCGCGGACCCGCAGCGCGCGCCCTACAGCTCTGGGTACCAGCAGCGGCAGTCGAAGATCGCGGTGGGCTCGGGCGAGATCACCGGCAAGGGGCTCCATTCCGGCACGCAGTCACAGCTGCGCTTTCTCCCCGCTCAGTACACGGACTTCATCTTTGCGGTGTGGGCCGAAGAGACCGGTTTCGTCGGAGCTGCCTTACTGCTCGCCGCGTACGCACTCCTCGTCATGCGCATCTTCGTCGTCGCGCTGGCGGCTCGCGACCGCGTCGGCGCCGTGTTCGCGGGCTGCGCCGGTTTCGGGATGTCGACCGCAATCCTCATCAACATGGGCATGGTGACCGGCATTGCACCGACCACGGGAATCACGCTGCCGTTGCTCTCGTACGGCGGCTCCTCCGTCCTCGCCACCTGCATCACCCTCGGCATCGTCCAGTCCATCTGGCGCCTTCGCTTCGCCAACGTCTAGCCCTGCGGGGCTTTCTTTCTTCTTCACTGCGTGAGACTGTTTTCTTTGCCGGTGCCGCGGTGGCCCTTCTACTCTTTTTCACTGCATGAGGCTATTGTCTTGCCCGGCGGGCGCGCGACCCCTCGTCGCTGGCTCGCCCCCGCTCGCGGCGCGCCGAAACTCCGCAGGCCACGACCCAGCAGTGCGTCCCGGGCCGGGCCCCTCGGTGTCCGCATGAGACGGCGTCACCGATACCCCACCCCGGCTCCGCACGCTGGGGACCCCGTGGCCTCCGGAGAGATGGCCACTGGCACCCACCGGGCGAAATCTCTCCGCCCACCCAAGAAGACACAGCTCCCGCCTCTCACGCAGGGCGATGGCGAACGGAGGGGTGGGGGTGAGATCCGCCCCGCGGGCGGAAGGAGCGATCTCGCCGAAGCATGCGGGCACCGAGCGGGCGTCCCGCCGTGGGGTATCGCTGGCGTGGTCTGGTACGAACAGCGAGGGGCCCCGCCGCGGGACGTCCCTGCTCGGTCGCACGCGCAGGCGGGTCGGAGGGCTGGGCTCGAGGCCCGGCCTGAGCGACCGCTCCGAGCCCGCGGGGCAAAAAGAAAGCCTCCACGCAGTGGAATACGAAAACCGGACCAGCCGGCACGCGGAAGAAGAAGAACCAGGCCACGCCAAGAGTCATGAGAACGCCGGTATCGGCACAGAAACTCAAAATGAGGTTAGAATTCAGATTCCGGAGGCGCCGTGAGCACCGTCATCTACGCCAACGTGACCCCCTACGAGACCCGCGTGGCGGTGCGTGAGGACGGTGCGCTTGTCGAGCTGATGGTCGAGCGCAACCGCGAGCGCTCCGTCGTCGGGAGCCTGTTCAAGGGCAGGATCTCGCGCGTTCTCCCGGGGATGCAGGCCGCCTTCGTGGACGTCGGCCTCGAGCGGGACGCCTTTCTCTACGTCGACGACGTGGCCGAGGCGCTCGAGGACGAGGAGGTGGAGCCCGGCGAACTCGTTTCGGCTCCGCCGATCCAGGACCTGCTGCGCGAGGGACAGGAAGTCCTCGTGCAGGTCACCCGCGAGCTGGGCTCGAGCAAGGGGCCGCGGGCCACTTCACACGTCACGATCCCCGGGCGCTACCTGGTGCTGATGCCCGGCAACTCCCACGTCGGCGTCTCGCGGCGCATCACCGACCAGCCCGAGCGTGAGCGCCTGCGGACCCTGCTCTCCGAGATCCCCCACACCGGCGGTGTGATCGTCCGCACGGCGGGCGAAGGGCGCGAGCGGGCTGACTTTCTCGCCGACCTTGCGGTGCTGGAGTCGATGTGGAGGCACATCACGAAACGTTCCGGGGAGGTCAGCGCGCCGTGCCTGGTGCACCGCGACTTGGACCTGGTGCTGCGGGCCGCCCGTGACATCGCCGGACCGCAGCTTGCCGAGTTCTGGATCGACGACACCGAGGGCTACCAGCGAGTGGTGGAGTTTCTTGATCGCGTGCAGCCCGAGCTCACCGGAAAGGTCAAGCTCTACCGCAGGCAGCTCGATATCTTCGAGGCGTTCGGTGTCGAGGCCGAGCTGGAGCAGGCCCTGCAACCGAAGGTGTGGCTGCGGTCGGGCGGCTCGCTGGTGATCGACCAGACCGAGGCGCTGGTGGCCATCGACGTCAACACCGGGCGCTACGTGGGCGGAGCCGACCTCGAGGACACGGTTTTCCGCATCAACATCGAAGCCGCCCGCGAGGTGGCCCGACAGCTGCGGCTGCGCAACTTGGGCGGAATCGTCGTGGTGGACTTCATCGACATGGAGGACGGGGGCCATCGCGAAGCTCTGATCGAGGAGCTCAAGCGGGCGCTGGCAAGCGATCGGGCGCGCTCGCTTGCCGGGCCGGTGGGGCCGTTCGGCCTCGTGCAGCTCACCCGCAAGCGCACCGAACGTTCCCTCGAGCGCGCCCTCACCCAGCCCTGCCCCACCTGCGATGGGCTCGGCCGCGTCAAGTCGCCGGAGACCGTGTGCCTGGAGATCCGTCGCGCCCTCCTCCGGGAGGCCGCGCAGGGCGAGGTCAACGATTTCGCCCTCCGCGCGCACCCCGAGGTCGTTCACCTTCTCTCAGCCGAGTTGCGGGGCATCCTGATCGACCTGAAGGAGCGCTACGGGATCAACGTTCGCACGCTGGAGGCGCCGGATTTCCACCCCGCCCGGTTCGAGATTTCCTGAACGTCCCCCAGCTCGACATGAGCCTGCAGAATCCCGGGGGACCCCTCGCTTCGCTCGGGGCGAGGTTGCTCTCGTCCCCTTGAGCAACCTCGGGTTGCAGGTGGTCGCCGCTCGGCGTAGACTCTCGCGGCCGGCGCGGAGAGGTGCTGGAGTGGCCGAACAGGGCTGCCTGCTAAGCAGTTGTCCGGGGTAAACCCGGACCGGGGGTTCGAATCCCCCCCTCTCCGCCAATGCCTCCGCTCACCCAACCAAGAGTCAAGAGTTGAGAGTCGAGAGTCCCCCTCCCGCCCGCTGCGATTGAGGCGGAGAGGCGGAGGATGAGAAACCCCAGTGTGGGCGTCAGGGTGGGGTCTCGGGGGTTTGACCGCGCGGGTGGCGAGCGAACCCCGCCTCTGGCGGGGTGAGCGTGGGGGTTCGGGGGTCAAGAGCGCCGGGTGAGGGCTGGAGCGGCGCGGGACCCCCGCAGCGGAAAGCTGGGTGGCGCGACGCGGCATGCATGGCCACCAATCGGAGCCGAGGGCGGGGGTGTGGAGGCTGTGCATGGTAGCGCCCCCTGGCACGACAGGTAGCTGTCCGCAATCCCCCCCTCTCCGCCAGTGCCCGTCCGACCAAGTCGAATAGGGCCTGAACTCTACCCTTTTTGCTTTTGCTCGATCTTCGCCCAGCTGTCGCGCAGGGTGACGGTGCGGTTGAAGACCGGCTTGCCGGCAGCCGAGTCGGGGTCCACACAGAAGTAGCCCAGGCGCTCGAACTGGAAGCGGTCGCCGGGCCTAGCCCCGGCGAGCGTCGCCTCGACGCGGCACCCCCTCAAGGTTTCGAGGGAGCCAGGGTTCAGGAACCATTTCCAGTCCTTGCCCTCGCCGGCGGCATCCGGGTCCGGCACCGTGAGGAGGTGGTCGTACAGGCGGGCCTCGGCTTCAAGGGCGTGATTGGCCGAGACCCAGTGCAGCGTGGCCTTGGGTCGGCGCCCGTCAGGGGCGGAGCCGCCGCGCGTCGAGCGGTCGTATGTGCAGCGCAGCTCGACGACGTTGCTGTCAGCGTCCTTCACCACCTCCTTGCAGGTTATGAAGTACGCGGAGCGCAGGCGGACCTCGTTGCCCGGGTAGAGGCGGTAGAACTTCGGGGGGGGTGACTCGCGGAAGTCGTCGCGCTCGACGTAGAGCACCTTCGAGAACGGCACCTTGCGGGTCCCTGCGGCGGGATCCTCCGGGTTGTTGGGGACGTCGAACTCCTCGACCTGGCCATCGCGGTAGTTCTCCAGCACGACCTTGAGCGGGCGCAGCACCGCCATCACGCGCCGGGCGCGGCGGTTGAGGTCCTCGCGCAGGCAGTGCTCGAGTAGCGCGATGTCCACCATGCTGTCGCGCTTGGCCACCCCGATGCGCTCCGAGAAGTCGCGGATCGCCTCCGGCGTGTAACCGCGGCGGCGCAGCCCGGAGATCGTGGGCATGCGGGGGTCGTCCCAGCCGATGACCAGACCGGCCTTCACCAGCTCCAGCAGCTTGCGCTTGCTCATCAAGGTGTGAGTGAGGTTCAGCCGGGCGAACTCGATTTGCTGGGGATGGGGCTCGGGAAGCTCCAGCTCGTCGATCACCCAGTCGTAGAACGGCCGGTGGTCCTCGAACTCGAGCGTGCAGATGGAGTGGGTGATGTTCTCGATGGCGTCCTCGAGCGGGTGGGCGTAGTCGTACATAGGGTAGATGCACCACGCGTCACCCGCGTGCGGGTGCGGCGCGTGCAGAATCCGGTAGATCACCGGGTCACGCATGTTGATGTTGCCCGACGTCATGTCGATTTCGGCCCGCAGCGTTCGGGCGCCGTCGGGAAACTCCCCCGCCCGCATGCACCGGAAGAGATCGAGGCTGGCCTCCCTGCCGCGCTCCCGGTGGACGCAGGGCTGGCCCGGCTTGGTGAGGGTGCCGCGCCACTCGCGTACCTCGTCCGGGGAGCAGTCGCACACGTAGGCCTTGCCCTTCGTGATCAGCTTCTCGGCCCACAGGTACATCTGCTCGAAGTAGTCCGACGCAAAGTAGAGCCGATCTTCCCAGTCAAAACCGAGCCACCGCACGTCGTTCTCGATGGAGTCGATGTACTCCTGCTCCTCCTTGGTCGGGTTGGTGTCGTCGAAACGGAGGTTGCAAGTGCCGCCGTACTCCTGCGCAAGGCCGAAGTTGAGGCAGATGGACTTCGCGTGGCCGATGTGCAGGTAGCCGTTCGGCTCCGGGGGGAACCTCGTCGCCACCTTCCCACCGAACTTCCCCGACTTGTTGTGCTCATTGATGATCTCACGGATGAAGTGGGTCGGCGGCGCGGCCGTTTCGGATCCTGCATGCTCCTGCCTCGGACTCGCTCCCGCCCTCGGTTTCTTCTCCTTCATGGCGTCTCGTCCTCGCCTCCGTGGGTGCCGGTGCCCCCTGGCGCCTTCATGCCGCGCAGCGTCTCGACGGCGCGGCGCAGCCGGCGCCGGCAGATCTCCTTCCCGAGCACCTCCATCGTCTCGAACAGCGGCGGCGTGGCCGCCTTGCCGGTGACGGCCACCCGCACCGGCATGAAGAGGTCGGAGGTCTTCCATCCGTTGGCATCGCAAAAGGATCGCATCGTCTCCTCGATGCGGGCCGGCTCCCACTCGAGCAACTGGTCCAGGTTTTCCTCGAGGAGCCGGTCGAGGGCTTGTGCCGTCTGCGCGGCGGTTCGCCTTTTGGCCACCAGCTTCGCCCGGGCCTCCGCGTCGTACTCGAGCTCGCCGACAAAGAAGAACCTGGCGTACTCGACGAAATCCTCCAGCTTCTCGATGCGCTCGTGCGCCAGGGTCAGCACCTTGAGCAGGTACTCATCGCTCACCAGGTCCCCACGCAGCCGTTCGAGGAGCTGCGGCACGGTGAGCCTGCGGATGTACTTGCCGTTCATCCAGGTCAGCTTCCCGAGGTCGAAGACCGGCCCACCCAGGGTGACCTTGGAAAGCTCGAAGCTGGCGATGAACTCTTCCAGCGTGAACTCCTCGCGGTCCTCGGCGATCGCCCACCCCTGTAGCGCGAGGAAGTTGAGGAGCGCCTCAGGGAGGTAGCCGGCGCGCCGGTAGTAGTTCAGGCTGACGGGGTTCTTCCTCTTGGAGATCTTGGACTTGTCGGTGTTGCGCAGCAGCGGCAGATGGCAGAAGACCGGCGACCCCCAGCCGAACGCGCGGTAAAGCTGGGCGTGCTTGGGCAGGGAGGAGATCCACTCCTCCGCGCGAATGACGTGGGTGATCCCCATTAGGTGGTCGTCCACCACGTTGGCGAGGTGGTAGGTCGGGTAGCCGTCGCTCTTGATCAGCACCTGATCGTCCACCAGCGTGTTGTCGAAGCGGAGCTCGCCCCGTAGCAGATCGGCGACCACGGTCTCGCCCTCGCGCGGCATCGCGAGGCGGATGACGTGCGGCTCGCCGGCTTCCCGGCGTCGGCGGCCATCCCCTTGAGCAATCGCCCGGCAGTGGCCGTCGTAGCCCAAGGCGTGGGCGACCTTCGCCTTCCGCTGCGCCTCCCGCAGCGCCTCGAGGCGCTCCTTGGTGCAGAAACAGGGGTAGGCGGCGCCAGCCGCGAGCAGCCTCTCGGCGTGTTTGCGGTAGATCTCGAACCGCTCGCTCTGGCGGTACGGACCGAACGGCCCGCCGACGTCGGGGCCCTCGTCCCACGAGACGCCCAGCCAGTGCAGCGCCTCAAAGATCATGCTCTCGGAGGCGGGGCTCGAGCGCTCGCGGTCGGTGTCCTCGATGCGCAGGATGAACTGCCCGCCGTTCTTGCGCGCCCACGCGTAGTTGAACAGGGCCACGTAGGCCGTGCCCACGTGCGGGTCGCCGGTCGGGCTGGGCGCTATCCGTGTCCTCACCGTGTCTGCCATGCGTGCCCCTTCACTTCACCTCGGTTCGCTCGCGCCTCGTCCGGAAAGTCTAGCAGCCACCGAGGCGAACCGGGAGGACACGAGCGCCTTGCGGCCACTCCGCCACGGGCTGCGCAAGCCTTTGCTGCCTCTCACCCGCCGCCCGGAAGATCTCGATCAGGTTGACACCCTGAGCCTTTTGCCTAGAATGATCCTCCTCGCCGTTCTGGGGAGTCGTCCAACGGCAGGACACGCGGCTCTGGACCGCGGTATCGGGGTTCGAATCCCTGCTCCCCAGCCACCATCTATCCATTGCGGGGGTCCCGCGCGCAACCCAACCACCCACCCGCGCGCTCTAGACCCCCGAACCCCCACGCTCGCTGCAAGTGAATTGCAGCTCGCTCGTCCCATTGCGGGGGTCCCGCGCGCAACCCAACCACCCACCCGCGCGCTCTAGACCCCCGAACCCCCACGCTCGCTGCAAGTGAATTGCAGCTCGCTCGTCCCATTGCGGGGGTCCCGCGCGCAACCCAACCACCCACCCGCGCGCTCTAGACCCCCGAACCCCCACGCTCGCTGCAAGTGAATTGCAGCTCGCTCGTTTGCTGGGGTCCGCGCTCAGCCCGGCCACCCAACTCGAGAGCACGATCTCGAGATCGTGAGGCTCCCGCTCCAGGCCTTCAGGCCTTCACGCCCTCCCCACCCCAGAAAGGGTAGAAGCAGTACCACTGCGCGGGGAACTCGCGGATGCGGCGCTCCAGGATCGCCGTCCACGCCTGCATCGCTGCGAGCGCATGCGCCTCCACATCACCGTTTCCTCCGACCGAGAACGGTTCCTCGTAGATTACGCGGAAGCGGCGGTCCGGGGCGAGGAGGAAGAACGTCGGCAGCACCAGGGCGCCCGTTCGCGCCGCGAGCATGAACGGTCCCGGTGGGAACTTTGCGGTTGCGCCGAAGAACCGAACCGGCCAGCCGTGGCCGGAAAAGTCGCGGTCGCCGTGCGCTGCGACGATGCCTCCGTCCTCGAGGATGCGCAGCGCGGGAACCGCCGAAAATGGGGACGCATCCACCGGGATGCCGTGGACGTTGCCGCGCAGCCGCATGCGCGTGCGGAACTCCTCGGCGGTCGCGAACCGGTCGCGCCAGTAGAGAACGTGCACCGGCTCGAAGTGGGTGCCGAGACCGACCGCACCCACCTCTGGGTTGCCCATGTGGGCGGTCAGCAGCAGCGTGCCGCGCCCGGATGCGCGCACCGCCTGGAAGTGCTGTTCACCTTTGACTGCCTCGACGTTCGCCTGGAACCGCTCGGGGGACAGCTGCGACCAGCGGAAGAAGTCGATCCAGTGGTAGGCGTGCTGGTACCCCATCTCCCAGGCGACCCGCCGCACCTCCGCGTGATCCGCGGGGAGGCCGAGGATTTGACTGAAGTTGCCCTTGACCGCCCGTAAGTACTTTGGGCGCACGATGTTGAACGGGAGCATGACAAGGTTGCGTGCCATCCAGTACATCAGGCTGAGCGGCCAGCGGATGGACGCCCACACCAGGGTCGGGATCCAGAAGCCGAAGTAGAGGCGGTAGAACGCCTGGAGGATGCGGGGGGAACCCGCCATCTTGAACTGCACGCCGGCGATTCTATCAGCGCGTGACGGGCTCGGAGAGGAACACCAGGAGCGCGCCGCCCTCCACGCGGATTTCCGTGCGGTCGCCCTCCGAGAGGTTTGAGACGCCTGTCCTTCCAGCCAGGTCGAGGGGCTCGCCGTGCAGCTCCCAGTGCAGGCCTCTCGTAAACACCCTCTCGCACCGTCCGACCGGCATGAGCGAGATCCCCTGCCCAGTGGTGGTCGCGAGCTCCGTTTTATCGACGACCGGCACGACTCGGTGCCGCTCGTCGCGAAGCTCGAGCGAGCCTCGTGCGGCCCAGCGCACCAGCAACGCCAGGTTCTCGAGGTCGTGGTCGAGCCTCCCGCCGGTGGCGGCGAGCACGATCACCTGCCGGGCGCGGCGCTCGTCAAAGGCGAATTCGAGCGTCTTGTGGAGGTCGGTGAAACCCTGGTCGGCGCGCAGCACCATGCGGTCCTCGCCGACCCAGCTCCGCACCCCGGGGACAATCGAGTCGAGATCCCCCACGACGGCGCCGGGTCGCACGCCGATCCTGGCGAGGTGGTTGGCGCCGCCGTCGGCGGCGAGCACGCACTCCGCTGCTCGCACGATCTTGACGAACGGCGCGCACCAGCGCCACGGCGCGTTGGCCACCACGACCGTCGCTCGCATAGGCGCATGCTACACTTTTTGGAGATCTTGGGGAGGTCACGATGACCAGAAAGGTCGCCGGGATGAGCCTCGTCGCGCTCTTCCTCATCCTCTCCGGCTCTTCCGCCATCGCCCAGATCAACCCGCTCCCCTTCGGCATCATCATCGCGGAACAGTCGCGCCCCTCGTTCTCGGTCGTGGGTGCCGGCGCGCGCAGCGCCGGCATGGGTGGTGCGTTCACCGCGCTCGCGGACGACGCCGCCGCGGCCTCCTTCAACCCGGCCGGGCTTGCCTTGCTCGTCAAACCGGAGGTCACGGTCGTGGGGGTGGGGACACGGCGGACGGACCTCTATCGAGGTTTCATCGCCATCGACGCCCAGCGCAGGGAGGGCTACGGCGACTCGCAGGTGGCCTTCGACACCACCGACCTCAACTTTGCCGCTTTCACGGTTCCGTTCGAGGTGGCCAGGCGGAACCTGTGCGTCCAGCTCTCGTACCACAAGGCCATCGATTTCACCTACAGCGGCGACCGGAGCTTCGGGGCGGCCAGCCTCACAACCGGAGTTGTCGATGCGTACTACCGGCAGTTCGTCGAGCAGTCGGGCGACATCCACACCTACAGCCTGGCGTTGGCCTACGAGCTCACCCAGCGCCTCTCCCTGGGCGTGAGCCTGTCGCGTTGGGAGGGGAGCTGGACCTTCGCCACTCTCGACGTCCAGCACGATGTCGCGTCCGGCAGCGACAGCTACTTCGCCTACCGGCAGAACAACCACCTTGAGGGTTGGAACTGGAACGCGGGTGCGCTGCTCCGGTACCGCTACCTCAACGTCGGTGCAATGTATCGCTTCGACTTCGACGCGGACTACGCCTTCGATTCCGCTCTGGCCACCAACATTTCGACCCCGCTCACCGGCGAGCCCAGGCTGCGCCGCCCGCTGCACTGGCCGCGCTCGTGGACGGTAGGGATCGCCGTCAAGCCCACCGACACCTGGCACATCACCGCCGACTATGCGCGCTACGACTGGTCCAAGATGGAGATCAAGAACCTCGGCGAGAGCGGAACGGACCGTTACAACTTCTTCGACTTCCGGCTCTCGGACCAGACCACGACCCCTGACATCGGCCAGTGGCGGTTCGGCAGCGAGTTCACGTTCTTCGCGGGGCGCACGCTGATGGCGCTGCGCGGCGGCTACTTCCGCGAGGGGCAGCCGCAGCGGCTCGCGTTCTCTGGGCACCAGAGCACGGTGGACGGATACTCGGGGGGGTTCGGCATCAAGGTCGGGCGCTTTTCCGTGGACCTCGCCTACCAGCGGCGGCAAGGGACCGAGCTGCGAGCCCAGTTCATCGATCCACGCCAGATCGCCTCCGGAAAGTTGCAGGCCACCGCCAAGGGCGAGGTGAGAACCACCGACCAACGCCTGTACCTGGCCCTGCTCTACCAGTTTTCCTCCAGCGAGGGGGTCAACAAGGTGCTGCACTTCCTGTTCGTCGGGCCCAACGAGAACAAGGGGCAGGATGCGCCCTAGGGCCCGGCCGGCCACTCTTGCCTGCTCCCTCGTCTTCCTGCTCGCGACGGCGCACGCCGCGGCGGCGTTGCAGTGGTACGAGCGCTACGAGCGCGGGCTGCAACTCGAGAAGAAAGGCGCCTGGGGCGAGGCCTTCGAGGAGTTCCAGGCCGCGGCCCAGGTCATGCCGATCCCCGCCAGGCGTGTCCTCACCTACGGCCGCAACTTTATCTTCGATTACGACCCCCACTACCACATGGCGCTCTGTTTGGTCGAGCTGGGCCGCCCGCGCCTGGCTGCGGCGCAGCTCAGGAAGTCCGCGAACGCACGGGTGACGCCGCCCGAGCGGGTCCAGGAGTTGTGGCGGCGAATCGAGGGCATGGCGGAGGAGAGGGCGGCGCCACCGACTCGAACCGCCCGCCCAACGACCGGCAACCTTCTGGTGCAGAGCGACCCGCCCGGGGCCCGCATCCTCGTGGACGGGATCGCCCAGGGCACGACGCCGCTCGGACCGTTGCCTCTCGCGGCGGGTCTGCACGTGGTCCGTGCCGAGGCGCCAGGGTTCAGGGCGGTCGAGCAACGCGTCACGGTCACGGTGGGGGAGAGCGCGACGCTGGTGATCACCCTGGTGGCGAGCCCACCAGTGCCCGTAGCGGCCGCTAGCCCGGTGCCGTTGCCGACGCGGCAGGTGGGGCCTCAGACCCGGGTGGTGCAACTCGTTCCGACCAAATCGACGGAACCGTTCCCGCCCGTGGCGGTCGTTGCCGAGCCCACGGCGGCGTTCCTGCAGCCGGTTGCCCCGCCGCCCGCCTCACCGGTCGCGGTGCGCACCATCGAGATCCCGGAGGGGAAGGGGTTCCCGAAGGCGCCGATTGGGCTGGCGGCCCTGGTGCTCCTGGCGCTGACGGGCGCGCTCTGGCTGCGAGGTGTTCGGAAGCGACAGGCACTCCGGCCCGCGCAGACCTCTCCGACGCGTGTCCTGGAGCACGCCACCACGCTGATCGAGACCGGGGCCAAGCTTGGCGGGTACGAGCTGCAAAGCGTGCTCGGCCGGGGCGGGATGGCGACCACCTACCGTGCCCGTCGCACCGGGGACGGGCAGACGGTGGCCGTCAAGGTCCCCCACGACGGGTGCCTCGCCGAGGAGAGGTTCATCGCCCGCTTCCTACGCGAGGGCAAGCTGGGCGAGCAGCTCCACCACCCCAACATCGTCCGTATCTACGCCGCGGGGGAGGAGAAGGGGCGGCCTTTTCTCGCGATGGAGCTTGTCAGCGGCCGCACGCTCAAGGAGCTGCTGCGCCAGCACGGCCCTCTGCCCCCGCGCCGCGCCCTCGAGATCGCGCGCGACATCGCCGAAGCCCTCGACTACGCCCACGCCAAGGGCGTCATCCACCGTGACCTCAAGCCCGAAAACGTGATGGTGTTGCCTGACGGGACGTTGAAGGTGATGGATTTCGGCATTGCGCGCCTCTCCGACCAGCCTGGTCTGACCTCCTCCAACCTGTTCCTCGGCACGCCGCTCTACGCCGCGCCGGAGATGGTGGACCCCAAGAGTATCGACCATCGCGTGGACCTCTACGCGCTTGGGATCATCCTCTACGAGATGCTCGAGGGCGTCGTGCCGTTCAACGCGGACTCCCCGTACCGCGTCCTCGAGATGCACATGAGAACACCGCTCCCGGCGCGGGAGGCGCTCCCACACCCGGTCCCCGCGAGGATGTGGGCGGTGGTGCAGCGCCTGTGCGAGAAGGATCCCGCCGCGCGTTACCCCAGCGCCGAGGTCCTGCTCGTGGAAATGAACCGCCTCCTCCAGAGCTTCTCCGAACTGGAGGCCGGTGACGTCTTCTAGCGGACGGACCAGGGTGGTGCAGGCCCTTCTGGTGGGCAACGAGGTCGTCGTGATATGGGGCGACGGCCATGAGTCCTACTACCCGGGCGCGACGCTGCGAAAGGCGTGCAGCTGCGCCGCCTGCAAGGGCGAGCAGCACCTCTTCGGCCGCGCGACGCTTCCGACCCTCAAGCCTCTCAGGCCAGAAGCCTTCATCCCTGTCGCGACCCAGCTCATCGGCAACTACGGCCTGAAGGTCACCTGGGGCGACGGCCACGATCACGGGATCTACGCCCTCGACGGGCTCCGGGCAACGTGCCCCTGCGAGGAGTGCCGCACCGCAGGAGGCCGCGGCTGATCGCCGCGCCGACGCGCACCCGATTCGGGTCAGCCGGAACGCCACACGGTGCGCGCCCGGGCAACTTCGCGACCATCGCGCTCGCGCACCAGGCGGTGCAGAAACGTCGCAGACTTGCCCGAGGTCCGTTGCACCTCGACGGCGATGCGGTCGCCGCGAACGGCCTCGGTGCGAAACTCGATCTCGAGCCCTGCAAGCGAGCTACCGAGCACGACTTCATCGGGGAGCGCATCGAGCGCCCAGCCGATCACGCTCACGTTGTTGGCGTGGCGGTTCATATCGAGGTCGGCGAGGCGCGCCACCAGTGTCGTCTCCCGCTCCGGACTCGCCGGTCCCGGGATCTTGTCGAAAGGGTCCACCAGGATGCGCGCCGCCGAATAGTGGTCCAGCGCCGGCAGTGCCTCCAGGGGGCGAGTCGGACGCCGGCTTTCAAGGTCGATCAGGAGCCACGCGGAGGTTGCGGTGCCTATCTCGCTTCCTTGCCCCTCCGTCAGGCGGAACTCGCGCACCCCGTACAGCCTGAGGACTCCGGCGTGCCACGTCACGATACGCACATCGTCGCGCCACCCAGGCAGGCGATGCAGGCGGAGGTGGAGGCGCGACAGCACCCAGGTGAGCCCCCTTGGTGCCAGGTCATCGACCGCCCAGCCGAGCGCGGTGACGTGGTTGCCCGCGGTCTCCTGCAGCCAGTTACACACCGTAGCTACCGAGGCTTTTCCCGAGACATCTACCTCGTATGCCCGCACCCTGAAGCTCTCCGTCCACTCCGGAGGAGCCTGGTCCACGTGAGTTCCTCCCAAGTGTGTGAATGGTAGCTGGTTTTCCCGTTGCCACCCGGGCTGCGGCCAGGTTCGCGGCTCGCGCCGCCTACGCAGGGCCGCGGCGAAACGCGTGTAGCTGCGCCGCCGCCGTTGGGCCTATCGCAAGGCGCGCGAACCGGCCGAACCGGACTGTAGCCAGAGGCTACACGAGGATTCGAGCCGGCGAGCGCAACACAGCGAGAGGTCCGACGCCGGCGGCGCCTAGTAGGCGTGGCGGTGGCGCAGGACCCGCACCATCGTCAGCCACATGATCTTGACGTCGAGCGCCAGCGACCAGTTGTCGATGTAGTAGAGGTCGTAGGCGATGCGCTTGCGGATTGAGGTCTGCCCGCGCAGGTCGTGGACCTGTGCCCACCCCGTGATGCCGGCGCGCACGCGGTGGCGCGACATGTACTCCGGGAAGCGCTGGCGGAAGCGCTCCACGAACTCGGGCCGCTCCGGCCGCGGCCCCACCAGCGACATGTCTCCGCGCACCACGTTGAGAAGCTGCGGCAGCTCGTCGAGCGAGGTGCGTCGCAGCCAGATACCTGCCCGCGTCGTGCGGGGGTCGTTGGGGACCGCGAAACGTGGTCCCGTGGACTCCTCGGCGTTCGGGATCATGGTGCGAAACTTAATGATCCGGAAAGGCTTGCCGTCGAGCCCCATGCGTAGCTGCCGGTAGAAAACCGGTGCGCGATCCTCCAGGTAGACCAGTGCCGCGATCACCGTCATCAGCGGCCAGAGCACGAGAAGAGCGAGCGCGGAGAGGAGGAGATCCATCACCCGCTTCAGGAGGGTGTTCCACCCGGCCAGCGGGATCTGGGTCAGGTTGATGACGGGGATGCCGTCGAGGTCCTCCACCCCGGCGCGCAGGGCGTAGTACTGGAGGAGGTCCGGCACGACCCTCACCGCAAGCAGAAGCGGCTCGGCGCTCTTGAGCACGCGCACGGTCTTGTGCTGGGACCCCATGGGCAGCGCAATGTACAGCAGGTCGACCTTGTGAGCGCGCGCCACCTCCTCCAGCCGCTCGAGGGTCCCGAGCACCGGAAGGTCGGCGAAACGGGCGTTGGCCTTGCCCGGATCATCGTCCAGGAACCCGACCACATCCAGGCCCAACTCGCGGTGCTCCACGAGCTTCTCGGCCACCGTTCGGCCGAGCTCCCCGGCGCCCGCCACGAGAGCCCGCCGGCGGTGCCGCGACGAGGCCCAGATGCGCGCCATCACGCTCCAGAACACGATCCGCGCGATCACGACGAAGGTCACGTCGAGCACGGCGAACATGGCGAGGACAAGGCGGGAGTACGTGAACTCCCGGTAGAAGGCGAGGCCCGCGTTGAGCACCAGCATCGCCACCGCCACGGCCACCATAACGGCGAAAGCCTCCTCGACGCGGGAGCGCTGGGGGCGGCCCTGCAGGAGGCCGCGAAAGTAGAAGACCACCGGCCAGATCAGGGTAATGATCGGGAAGAGCGCGACGTAGGGCTCAAAGGGAGGTATGCCCTTGGTGACCGGATACACCTCGACGTTGAAGCGAAGGTGGTAAGCGAGGAAGAGCGCCAGGTAAGTGGCCACCAGATCCACGGCCACCAGTCCGGAACGGTTGATGCGGAGCTTCTCGCCGATCATGGCGTGCCGCGCGCGGGAAGCACGCGCTCCAGCAGGTAGGCGAAGCGACGTCTGAACCGTTCGCGGGAGAAGCTCTCCGCACGCGAGCGCAGCCTCGTCCGGTCGTAGCTCTTGGCCGCCACAGTCCGGCAGGCCGTGGCGAGTGCGGCCACCGAACCCTCGGGGGCGAGCTCTCCATGCTCGCCGCTGATCACGATGTCCGCCGTCCCCGACTCTTCGAGGCCGACCACTGGCGTCCCACAGGCCAGCGCCTCGACCGTCACCATGCCGAAGTCCTCGACGTTGGGCACCAGCAGGAGACCCGCCGAGCGGAACTCCTCGCGCAGGCGCTCGCGGCTGACGCGCCCGAGGAACTCCACCGCCCCCTTCGCGGTCCACCCCAGCGTTGGGCGCAGAGGGCCCTCGCCCACGATGTGCAGCGGCAACCCCAGCTCCTTGGCCACGGCGATTCCGACGTCCACCCTCTTGTACGGAACCAGAGCCGCCACCATCAGGAGGTGCGAACCGCGCTCCCCTCCCGGGCGGAAGAACTCGGTGTCCACGGGCGGCGGTATCACCTCCGCCTCACGGCGCCAGTAGCGTTCGATCCTGCGGGCGACCAGCCGGGAGTTGGCGACGAAGTGGTCGACTCGGGCGGATGAGACGACGTCCCACGTCCGCAGGTGCTCCAGTTGCGACCGCAGCATCGGGCGCAGGAGCGCCGGGACGTGACGGATGTAGTCGTCGCGCTGGTCCCACAGGTACCGCATCGGTGTGTGGCAGTAGCAGACGTGTACCGCGCCTGGTGGAGGGATCACGCCTTTTGCCACGCAGTGGCTTGACGAGATGATCAGGTCGTAGCCGGAAAGCTTGAAGCCGGAAACCGCCTCGGGCATGAGGGGCAGAAGCGGGCGGTAGAACCTGCCGCCGAGTGAGAAGCGCTGGAGTCCGGAGGTGCGGATCGGGTGGCCCGCCAGGTCCCCCTCGATCGCCCCTTTCCGGTGGAACAGCGTGAAGACCGGGGCACCGGGGAAGAAGCTGGCGATCTCGGCGAGCACGGCCTCGCCGCCTCGCATCCCGGTGAGCCAATCATGCACCAGCGCCACCCGCATCACGACTCCTCCCGGACCGTGCGGTACACATCAAGCGTGGCCTCCGCCGCCCGTCGCCACTGAAAGCCGAGAGCCCGAGCGCGCCCGCGCTCCCGCAGCTGGCGCTGCAGCTCGGGTTGTTCGAGGACGTGCCGCACCGCAGCGACCAACTCGACCACGTCACGTGGATTCACCCGCAACACCGCGTCCCCCGCCACTTCATGGATGGCGGGGATGTCCCCGGCCACCACCGGTACCCCGCACGCCATCGCCTCCAGCACCGGGAGGCCGAACCCCTCGTATAGCGTGGGGTAGACGAAGGCTGAGGCACCGCGGAAGAGCGCGGCCAGCTCTGCTCGCTCCACGTGCCCGAGGCAGCGCACCTGCTCCGCGAGCCCCATGGCGCGGGCGCGTGCGGCCAGCTCCCCGTCCGGCGCAAAGCCGCCCACCATGAGGAGGGTCGGCACCGGTCCGCGCCCGTCGTGCACGAGCAGTTGGTACGCCTTCAGCAGTCCTTCGGCGTTCTTGTGGGGCTTGTGGTTGCCCACGTGCAGCAGGTACGGCCCGCTGACCCCAAGCCGCGCGCGTGCCTGCTCGTCCGCGACAGGGTCGCCGGCGGCGAGAAACTCGCAGTGCACACCATGGGGAATGACACACAGTCGGCTTTCGCTCGCCCCAAACAGGCGCCTGAGGTCGTCGGCGGTGGTGCGCGAGCCAGTGATCACGCGCCTGGCTCGTCTGACCGCGGCGCGAATCGACATCCGCGCGTAGGCGAACCCCAGGGAGCTTCGGAGGAACTCAGGGAAGAGCACGTGGATGATGTCGTGGACGGTCGCCACCATGCGGCCGGGGAAGAGCCACGGCAACACATAGTGGGGGACGTGGAGCAGGTCGACGCGTGCCCGAATTGCCGCAGCCAGCACGACTGCCTGTTCGCGGAGTGAGTAGCCGGGAGCGTCCACCTCGACCAGGCGCCAGGTATCGGGTACCTCGGGAAGGAGATCGCGGCTCTCACCCGCGACCAGCAGGACGATCCCCTCCGGGGGGTCGAGGAGGGCCAGCTCCCCGAGGAGTCCCTGCAGGTACGACCCGATCCCGTAGTCGTCGAGCTTGCGAGCGTCAATTCCGAGCCGCCCCATTGCCCGGCATTCTAAGCTGGCCGGGCCCGGACTGCCCACCGGCCACCCGGGAAAGCAGCTCGCGCCATGCGGAAAGCGGCCTCTCCCAGCCTAGTGCCGCAGCCCGAACCTTTGCCGCCTCGCGGAGCTCCTGCCGTGCCGAGGGTTCGAGCGCCGAGCACAGCGTCGCCGACAGCGCAGCGGCGTCCCCCCGTGGGAAGTGGCGGGCGGCACCGCCGGCGACCTCCACCAGGGCCGGCGCGTCCGATGCGACGCACGCGGCCCCGCACGCCAGTGCCTCCGCCAACGGCAACCCGAACCCCTCCTCGTCGGACGCCAGCACAGCCACCTCGGCATGGCGAAGCAGGTCGCGGGCCTCGTCCCGCCCAACGTAGCCGGGCAGGTGGACGCGAGTGGGGTCGGGGTGGCGGGCAAGTGCCCGCTCCAGCCACCTTCCGCCCCAGCCGCGGCCGCCGGCGAGCACCAGCTCCGGGGCGTCGGGGCTGTGCGTGACCAGGTCCCCGTGCGCCGCGAGCAAGGTCGCGACTCCTTTGCGGGGTTCGAGAGTCCCGAGCTGCACGAGGTACGGTCTACCGCGCGCGAAACGCCGACGCGTGGCGTCCCTCCCACTGTCACCAGCCGCTGTGGAGAACATCGGGCCCACACCCACGGGAATCACCAGAGCGCGACGCGCCGCCCGGGGTTGGACGTCGGCGATCGCCGATCGGGTTGCTTCCGAGACGCACACCAGTGTCCCCGCCCGGCCGAGCGACTCCTCGAAGTACGCGTTGAAGCAGAAACGGTTGGCGAGTGTGTGCCGGCCAGGGTGAGAACGCGGCGTCAGGTCGTGGATCACCAGAACGTTTGGGGTGACCAGACGGCGAGGGAGCACCCCCAACGTCGCGACGTACGCGTCCGCCCGCCCGGCGAGCGTCGGCCCGGCCACGGTCTGCAGCCAGAGGGTGCCGGGGAGCGGGACCGGGGGAGCGAACACGGTCACCCTGTGCCCCAGGTCGTCAACACCGAGCCGCGCCACCCGGCGCGGGAGACAGAGCAGGAAGCGCCAGTCCGTCGTGGCTACCAGACCACGCAGCAGCCCCTCCAGCCAGACCCCCACCCCGGTACGGGGTCCGATTAGCGAGCGGGCGTCAAACGCGATACGCATCGGCAAACCGTTCCGGCAGGCCTCCTGCCCGGCGAAGCACCGCAGCGGTGGCGCGCGCCGTCTCCTCCCAGCGGAACCGCCGGGCACGTTCCCGCCCGGCCCTCGACAGACAGTCACGCAACTGCCCGTCCGTTGCCACCCGCATGATGGCCGAGGCGATCTCTGCGGGGCTGGCCGGATCCACGTACAGTCCTGCCTCTCCGGCGACCTCCGGCAACGACGACGCCGTCGAGACGATCACCGGTACGCCGCAGGCCATCGCCTCGACGACCGGGAGCCCGAACCCCTCCAGCAACGAGGGGAAGACCAGCGCCTCCGCCCCCCGCATCACGCTGGACAGTGCCGCCCGGTCCAGGTAGTCGAGGTGGTGGATGCGCCCGCGGACCGGTGAACGCTCAAGGGCCCCCTGAGCCGCCTCCGTATTCCACCCCCACCGGCCCACGAGCAGTAGCTCCCCGGGGTACCCTCCCGCGGCTGCCCGGGCAAAGCCGTCCAGGAGGTTAACCACGTTCTTGCGCGGTTCCAGGGTGGACACGAAGAGCAGGTAGCGCGACGGCAAGCCGTACGGAGGGCTCGAGCTGGCGGCGAAAAACGAGGGATCCACCCCCTCGTGGATGACGTGCACGCGACGCGGGCTGACGCCGGCGACCCCCTCGAGGTCGCCGGCGGTGGCCGCCGAGACCGCGATCAGCGCGTCGGCTGCGAACAGCACGCCAGGCAGGTGGCGGTGGAGGTTGTCGAGGGTCTCACGCTGGACCGTGTGCGGCAGGCGGAGGAACGCCAGGTCGTGAACGGTCGGAACCAGCGAACGCACCGCGGCCAGATGGCGCCGAGGTACGAAGAAGTTGGGGGCGAAGAACACGTCGTTGCCGTCCAGGAACAGCAGGACCGGCTCCGCGATCAGGCGCAGGAGGCTCATGGTGGGCCGAACCGGCAGCAGGAACCCTTGCGGCATGTGGTGAAAACGAAAACGGCTCCGTAGGGTGGTCGGCAGCAGGGGAGGCGGGGGCTCGTCCGGGGCGCCGAAGGTGTGCGCGTAGAAGCGCAGCTCGACCTGTGGGTCCACCTCCGGGAGGCGGGCGAGCAGGTTCCACTCGTACCAACCCACGCCCGTCATGCGCTCAAAGAACGGGAAGATGTCCACCCCGACGGCGAGCGACTCCTCCCCTAGCACCACCCTGCGGTAGCTGCGGCGCAGCCGCGCCACCAGCGTGCCGGCGAGGTCCCGCAGCAGGTGCAGGAAGAACAGCACGGTCACCCGGAGCCGTCGGCCCATGTTCGTGAAAGGTTACACTACGGTACTCGATCATGCGGCGGCTCACCCTTCTGCTCGCGACCGTCGGCGTTCTTGCCGTCGCCGCCGTGCTCGGCTGGCGGTGGTGGACCGCCCCCCCGCGGGAGGATTCCAATGTTCTTGCCGCAGCGCTGGCCTCCACTCCGGCCGACGCCGATGGGGCCGTGACGCTCGCCCAACCGGCGCGCGCCGCCCGGTGGCTCGCCTCCCACCCCCAGGCCGCGATCCTGTTGAAGCTCGCGGCGCCGGCAGCCGATCGGTCGCTGACCCGTTTCCGAGGGTTCCTCCTCGCGCTGGCATCCGAGGCGCGCGGCCCGCTGTCGCTGTGGTGGCGCGGCGCCGAGCTCGCGGCCGGCGCAGAGGCGGAACCCAGGGCCGCCTCGGCGCTGCAACGCCTCGCCGCCCTCGAGGGGCTCCCCTTCGACGTGTACCCCGCGGTCGGGGATGCGGTCACGGTGAGGGTTGGCTCCGCCATCGAGCTTCTTGGCCGGGGGGAGAACGACTCGGTACCAGGGACCGAGCGCGGGAGGCTGGCCGCCCTCGCCCGCTGCGGCGAGCGATGGTGGCGAATCCAGGCCGGCCGCTCCACCCTCGAGCTCGTGGCAGGGGATCCCCCGAACGCCCCGGAGCCGATGAGCGGCGGGCTGGTGACCACCTCTGACCTCGCGGCCCTGGTGGCGGCGGTTGAACCGGCCGCGTGGGTGCCCAGCGTCCCGGCGTGCCTGATCGTCGACGGCGGCGGGTGGGGAGTGGCACTGCCCGCGACGGCTCTCCCCCGCGATGTGCGGAGGCTTCTCACCCTCGGTGGCGACGTTGCGGCCGAGGCGCCCCCCGGCGCACGGCACTGGCGCGGGCTGCTCGGCGACCTGTGGGTGCGCCCTGAGCCCGGCCTCGCCGTCGCCTCTCGGCCGGACCTCCTCGATAGGCTGCCGCGGGAGGCGATCACGGGTGAGTCGGGGGTCGTGCGAGGCGTCGACCTGGCCCACCTCTTGAGGCGGGTTGCCGAGGTCGCCGACGGCGTCCCTGGGGGCGCACGGTACAGCGCTGGCCTGCGGCGCGCGGCGCCGGTCCTCGAGGCGCTCCGGCTCGTGCGCTGGCGCCTGCTCCCGCAGGGCGGGCGCATCGAGCTCGAGTGGTAGCATGCCGGTCATGCCTCTCGTGAGGGTGCACCGGCGGGGTGTGGTGACGGTGCTCGAGCTTTCCCGCCCCGAAACCGGCAACGCCCTTGCGTCCAGGCTGGTCGCAGACCTCACCTCGGCGCTTGCAGCGGCTCACGAGGGCGAGACACGCGCGCTGGTGCTGGCCGGAAGCGGCAGGCACTTCTGCACGGGTGCTGACCTTCGGGAGCTCTCGGCCGGAGCGGACGCACCGGAGGAGGAGCGTGCCGCCGACGCCGACCGCCTCGCGGCGCTCTACGCCGCCCTGCTGCGCTGCCCCCTGCTCACCGTGGCCGCGGTGCAGGGCGCCGCGTTCGGCGGAGGTGCCGGTCTTGCCGCCGCCTGCGACCTGGTCGTGGCCTCGCCCGAGGCCCGTCTCCAGTTCTCAGAGGTGCGGCTCGGGTTCGTGCCGGCTCTCGTTGCAGCGTTTCTGCCCCGCAGGGTCTCCCCCGCGACGCTGGCCCGCTTGGTGCTGGATCCGCACCCGCTCGACGCCCAGGCTGCCCTGGCGGTGGGACTCGTCGACCGGGTGACGGACGATCCGCTCGGTACGGCCGAGGCGTGGGCCAAGGAGGTGTGCCGCAAGGCCTCGCCCAGTGCAATCGCGGAGAGCAAGCGGCTGCTGCTCGCCTTCGCGCTTCCCGGGCTCGACCAGCATCTCGCCGAAGCCGCCCGCGCGAACGCCCGCCAGCGTGTCCACCCCGAGTGCCGGCGCGGCGTGATGGAGTTCCTCGCGAAGAGAACGTTCCCCGACTGGCTCGAGGAGGCTTAACCGCCGTTCACTGCGGTGCAGACAGGTCGGGGTGCTCGGGATCGTGAAGACGCACCACGAGAACCGGGCAGTGCACCTGGCGGATCACCTTGTCGGTGACCGAGCCCAGTAGGGCGTGCTGGAGACCCCGCGCGCCGTGGGTGGCCATGACAATCAGGTCGCACGCCTCGTCGGTGGCGAAGCGGATGATCGTCCGCGCCGGGTGGCCGCGCACCACGCAGATCTCCACACCGCCGGCGCCGTTCACCTCCCGAGTGAACTGCTCCAGCCGCCGATGTGCTTCGTCGCGCAGGTGACGGTGATAGTCCGCCCAGGGAAGCTGGAACGAGAGGATGTCTGGGTTCGGGAAGGAGTCGTCCACAACGGTCAGGAGCATCACCGTGCCGTTCGCGGCCCTGGCCAGGTCCAGCGCGAGCGTCAAGGGGCGCGCGGTCACGTCCGTGAAATCCACCGGGACCAGGATCTTGCGAAACATGTCCGACCTCCCCGCTGGTTGGTTCCAGACACAATGTATGCGCCATTGTGGCTTGACACAAATGCCGGGTGTCTCTAGGATGCCGGTCCCCGGATCATAGGCGTCCGCGGGAGGTTAGCTCAGCGGGAGAGCACCTGCCTTACACGCAGGGGGTCGCGGGTTCAAACCCCACACCTCCCACCACCCGCCAAGCCGATCTGGGGACGATGCGGGGTGGTAGTTCAGTTGGTTAGAACGCCGGCCTGTCACGCCGGAGGTCGCGAGTTCGAGTCTCGTCCACCCCGCCATTTCATAATCGAGGCACTGCGTTCAGCGCGGGGCTTCGTGTGTGTCACGCCGGAGGTCGCGAGTGGCGGGGGCGGCGTCATGCAGCGACTGACCGGATCGCACACCGCCCACCCGACGGCCGGCGGCTCCGATCGTTCATCCTGCAGCCCGCGTCGCGCCCTCCTACCCCCACCCGCGCGGTCGAGTCTCGTCCACCCCGCCAACTCATGTTACGGGGGGTCCGGCGACCCCCCACCCAACCTTCCGTCGCCTCATGACCCCCCGAGCCCCCCACGCTCCGGCGAAGTGAATTCGCCTTCGCTCTTCTCGCCTCTGGCACACCACACGTGCGCGCCACCTCTGTGCGCGCAGTGCTGGCCGTTTCTTTGCTAAACTGTAGAAGTGACAAGCCGTAACACGGGGAGACGCCGGGTACGCCGGTGTCGCCTCGGCACGCTTCCAACCGGCAGTGTGGCCAGCACCGGGGTCAGCGCATGAGCCAGCCACGGGAGATTACCGAAACCTTCCGCCTGGAGCGTGTCCTCAAGTCGAGCAAATCCGCCATCGTGTTTCAGGCCGTGGATCCACGCGCCGGCAACGTGGTCGCCATCAAGCTCATACCCCCCGGGGCTCCGGCCGACATGAAGGTTTGTCAGGTCCGCTTCCTCGCCGCGATGGACGCGCTCGCCTCGCTGCACCCGCCCGGTTTTCCGACGCTGCTCGACCACGGGTTCACACCCGACGGCAGTGCGTTCCTGGTGATGGAGTTCATAGCGGGGGCCCGCATCGATGCGTCGACCGGCACCTCGCCCACGCGCGTTATCCGCCTGATCCTAGAAGCGATCGAGAGCCTCGAGAAACTCGCGGAGAGGGGAATCGCCCACGGAAACCTTGCCCCCGACAACCTGCTCGCTATTCGGCGCGGTGACGGGGAGGGCGTCAAGATCCTCGGGTTCGGAACCGCCGCATTCCAGGTGGGAACACTGGCAGGGACCGGGTTGAGCCTGGTCGAGGGGGCCCAATACGCTGCCCCGGAGCGCCTGGAGCCGGCCACCGCCGCACAGGAGCCTGACTGGCGCGGTGATCTCTACTCCCTCGCCCTCACGACCTGTGAGTTGCTCGGCGCGGAGGTCGCGCCGCTGGACGCCCCGGCTCCGTCCGTCACCCTCCCCTCTCAGGTCCACCAGCGCCTCGTGGACCCGGTGGTGCTGCGCGCAATCCTGGAGCAGTCGCTGCGGCGCAACCCGGCGGCGCGACCCGGTTCCCTCGACGAGTTCCGGCAGGCCCTCGAGCTCGCACTCTTCGGCGTGAACAGCCAGCAGGCAGGGCTCGTGGCATCGGACCTCGAGGAGCCTTTCGGTCCCGTCGTCAGCCCGGCTCCCGTGCCGCCCGCGACCTTTGCGCCGCCTCCTCCCGTGGCCGCCGCGCCCGCCTCCGAAGACGTACCGGCCCAGCCCAGGAAGGAGAAGGAGCGGACCGGGCCGGTACCCCTCCACCGGCGCCCCGCGATCCCCACACAATCACCCGGCGCCCGGGTGACACCCCCAGAGCCGTCCCCCGGTGCCTGGCCCGAAGAGACGACCGGCCCCACGGTGCAGATGCCAGCGGAGCCCGAGCCGCGGGCCGAAGGGACGCCCGCGCCGCCGCCGGTCAAAGCCCAGCGGCCCGCTCCAAAGCGGGGCCCGGGCCGGCGGGTCGCGCTGTGGGCGGGTCTGGGTGCGCTCGTGCTGGGGGTCGCAGGCGCTGCGTTTCTGGTGGTGCAGAGCCAACGTCAACGCGCCGCGCCACGCCTTGCCGCGGCACCGACGCGGGCCGCCGCGCTGCCCACGTCGGCTCCGCAGCCGGTGGCGCAGCCGAACGCTGTCATCCAGCTGCAGAACGCCGAGGCCGCCATCGCGCTGGGGGACCTGGTCGCCGCCCGACAGGCGCTCGACGCGATCACACCGGCAGAGCTTGAGATGCTGTCGGCGGCCGAGAAGGACCGACACGCAAGCCTGCGCGAGACCTACAACGCACGCGTCGAACAGACCCTCGCCAGGGAACTCAACGACTCGTTGAAGACCGGCAACCTCCGGGCGCTCGCCGAGACCGTAAAGGGGATCTCCAGGCAGGACGAGGCGGCGTTCGCCCACAACAAAGATCTTGCCGCCGCCCTTGAGGACGCCAGGCGCGTCTTGAACGTCCAGGGGCTCATGTTGAAGGCGCAGCGTCGGGGTGACTGGGGAGAGGTGCTGGACCAGTCCACGGTGCTGGCTTCCCTGGTCCCCAAGTACACGCAGGGGGCCGAGCTGCGCGAGAAGGCGGCTTCAAGCCTCGAGCACGAGGCCGACACGCTCGCGGCCGGTGGCAACTACGAGGTGGCGCTGGCGCGTCTGGAGACGCTCCGCCGGAACTTCCCCGACCGGAGAGGGCTTGCCGACCGCATCGAGCGCATCAAAGCCGACCAGGCTGCCGACAAGCAGCTCGGCCAGGTGCTGGCAGGCGCTGAACAGGCCGAGCGGGACCAAACCCCCGAAAAGGGACTCGCAGCGCTTGCAGCCGCGACGCCAGGACCGCGGTGGGAGGCGCGCTTCCGCCAGGCGCGCGAGCGGCTCACCAAGCAGCTCGAGCGGCTCGACGGGGCGTCCCCCACGGTGGTCCTCACGCCTGAGGTCAAGCTCGAGTACAAGAAGGGGGAACCAGGAACGATCTCCCTTCGCATCCAGGACGACCACGGCGTGAAGAACGCTCGGCTGTTCGCCCGGGTCGAGGGGAGCGTCCAGTACGCCGAGCTGCCGCTGCGGCCGACCTCAGGCTCCGACTACGTCGCCCAGATCTCCGCGAGCTTCCACCAGAATCAGACGCTCGAATTCTACGTCGTGGCCTCCGATCACTCCGACCACACGACCCAACTAGGCAGCGCCCAGAATCCTCTCAAGCTCAAGCGCAAGAAGTGGAGCCTCTTCGGAGGCTGATCGAGCCCCGACTGGGGCGGGTCTCGATCATCCCGAGGAGCGCAGCGACGAGGGATCCCGTCGCACGTGGAGTGCCAGGCGTCTTCTCGAGACCGCTTAGGCCACGCCAAGCTGCTCACGCGCCACCGCCGCCAGTTGCTCGGCGGTCTCGCGGGCCTGCTCCTCGCCGGACGCCTCGACCATGATGCGCAACAGCGGCTCGGTACCCGAGTAGCGGACGAAGACGCGCCCGCTTCCCGCCAAGCGGGCCTCGGCCGCCCGAACCGCCTCCGCAAGCCGGGGGATTTCGTCTACCGCTCGCCTGGTTGCCACCCTCACGTTGAGCATGACCTGGGGGAAGCGCTCCAGATCGGCGAGCGCCTCGAGCGTGCTCCCGGACTGGCGCACCACGGTGAGGAGGTGCGCCGCGGTCAGCAGGCCATCCCCCGTCACCGCATGGTGACTGCAGATCACGTGCCCCGACTGCTCGCCCCCCAGCACCGCACCCTCGCGCTGCATCGTCTCCCACACCTCTCGGTCCCCGACCGGACACCGCACCAGCGCGATCGCCTCGCGACTGAGTGCGACCTCCAACCCCAGGTTCGACATGACGGTGGCGACGACCTTCCGGCCAGGCAGCCTGTCACGGCCGGCGAGCGCTCGGGCCCACAGCAGCAGCGCGTCGTCACCGTCGAGCACCCGGCCCGCGCCGGTCACGAGGATGGCGCGGTCGCCATCGCCGTCAAGGGCCGCGCCTGCATCGGCGCGCACGCGGCGCACCTCGCGCGCGAGGATCTCGGGGAACAGTGCACCGCAGCGGGCGTTGATGTTGGTTCCGTCGGGTTCGGCGTGAATGAGCAGGACCTCGGCTCCGAGTGCCGTGAAGAACTCCCGCGCCACCGGCGCCGCAGCCCCGTTGGCCACGTCCACTACGAGGCGTACGCCGCTCAGGGGTCTGGGGGGCAGGGACGCGAGTAGCAGCTCGAGGTAGCGCAGCCGCCAGCTTCCCTCCGCCTCGGGCAGCGGCAGCACCGCGACCTCCGCGGGTGTGGAGGCCAGCCTCTCCTCGAGACGCACCTCCTCCTCGACCGGAAGCTTGCTGCCCATCTCGCCCACCAACTTGACGCCGTTGTCCAAGGCGGGGTTGTGGGAGGCCGAGACCACCACGCCGGCGCCGTAGCCGCCACGATCGTGGAGCAGGTGCGACACTGCCGGGGTTGGCAGCACACCGGCCCAGTGGATCTCGCCGCCCGCGGCGGCAAACCCACCACCCACCCACTCGGCGAGGATCGGCGTCGAGGCACGGGTATCTCCGGCCAGCAGCACCCTCGGCGCCAGCCCCGCCCCGCGTAGGTGTGCGGCCAGCGCCGCCCCCAGTCGTGTCAACGTCGGCCTGTCCAACGGGGGCTCGAAGGCCACCCCTCGGATTCCATCGGTGCCGAACAGCCGACCTCTCACCGGTGCTTGGTCCCCCGCGTGTCGCCGCGAACGGCTACGATGTCGACCGACACGCGTACGGTGAGCGGCTCGACGACTCGCATCAAGGGGTTGGGCGAGCGAACCGCCACCTGCGCCTCAACGGGTCCGTCCGTGCCGTCTACGTTCACCGGTTCCGTGGTGACGGACTGGAGTGCCTCAAGCTGGAACCGAGGCCCCGTGAGCATCGCGGTGGCTGGGTCCGAGGCAACGCTGCCCACGCCGAGACCGGCTGCGGGTTGCCCGACGACTCGCGCTCGTATCGGCAGCCGGCGACGACCGAGAAGCTCGAGCCGCAACGGGACCTGCGAGGGTGAAATGGCCAGCACCTCGACGCCGGGCGGAACGACCACGTTGCGGGTCTCCACCGGGAAGTCACGCTGACCCTCGCCGGACCCGCGCAGGTCGATCACCACGCCGGTCTGGACCGGGTCGAGGGAACGCAGGCGGGACAGCGGGCCACGCACCCGGAGGGACACGAAGCGCGGCACTTCCGAGGTGATCACCATGTCGGGGGGAACGTTGACCAGGGTGACCGCGGTGTCGAGCTGCCGCTCTGAGATGCGCTCCCGACGGTCGAGTGCGCTCGCGTACCAGACAAGGCACGCCAGCAGCACCGCCAGCAGCACGTTCACCGGGCTGCGGGGCAGGAGCCTCACCGCGACCCCCTCGCGCGCCCGAGGAGCAGGAGGTCCAGCAGGAGATCCCGCAACTCCCTCCGGTCGAGGTCGCTGTGAAGCCGGCCCCTTTCCGCCACGGTCAGCGCTCCGCGCTCCTCCGAGACGACGACCGCGACGGCGTCGGTCTCTTCACTGATGCCGAGCGCAGCGCGGTGGCGCGAGCCGTAGGCCGTCGAGAGATCCGCCCGCACCGACAGCGGCAGAAAGCAGCCGGCGGCCGCAATGCGGTTCCCCTGGACCACCGCAGCGCCGTCGTGCAGCGGGGTCCCAGGGGTGAAGAGATTCACCAGCAGGTCGTAGGAGAGCCGCGCATCGATCGGGATTCCAGTCTCGACGAACGTCCGCAGCCCCTCGTCGCGCTCGACTACGATGAGCGCCCCGTAGCGATGGAAGACGAGCGTCTCGCACGCGAGCACGATGTCGTTGATGAGGACCTGCCGAGGGGAGAGCACAGAGGTCCAACGGAGCAGCGGCGTGCGGCCGAGCGCCGCCAGGATCCTTCGAATCTCGCTCTGGAAAAGGACGATGATCACAAACGGCAGGTAGAACAGCATCTCCCGCAGCACGGCTGCAAGCGTGATCAGATCGAGCGCCTGCGCCGCCAGGTAGGCGCCGGTGAGAATGAAGATCCCCCACAGCATCGACACCGCGCGCGTGCCCCTCACCGCCATGAGCAACAGGTAGAACACCACCGCGACCAGCGCGATGTCCACGAGGTCCCGGACCCCCACCTCCAGGCGCGTGAGCTCCCGGAGAAAGGCGAATAGCGTGCTCACGCCGCCCCCCGCACCGCGGAAAGGACGGTGAGGAACTGGACCGTCGCCGCCACGTCGTGGACCCGCACCAGCACACCCGACAGGCCCACTGTTTCGGCGATAGCGGCCAACGACCCGGCCAGACGCTCCTCCACGCCGCCCCCGGCCAGCGCTCCAATGAACGACTTGCGCGAGGCCCCGATCACCAGGGCGTGACCGAGCGATGAGAGGTCGGGCAACGCCGCGAGCAGCCGCACGTTGCCGACCGTGTCCTTTCCGAACCCGATACCGGGGTCGAGCAGGATGCGGTCAGCCGGGATTCCCGCCGCCCGGGCCTCGCCGGCGCGCGCCGCAAGAAACTCGTGCACCTCCGCCACGACATCTCTGTACGAGGTATCGCGCTGCATCGTGGATGGTGAGCCCCGCATGTGCATCAGCACGATGCCGGCCGAGTGCCGGGCTACGGTCGTGAGCATCGCCGGGTCGCGGCCCGCCGTCACGTCGTTGACGACGGCTGCCCCCGCCCCGAGCGCCGCCTCGGCGACCTCCGCCTTTGCCGTATCGACCGAGATGACGGCACCCGGCCGGTGCCGCACCAGCTCCGCGACCACGGGTACGACCCGCCCGAGCTCGACCTTGGCCGAGACCGGTTCCGCCCCGGGCCTGGTGGACTCCCCACCCACGTCCACGACGTCCGCGCCGGCGTCGAGGAGCGCGAGGCCGTGTCGGACGGCCTGCTCGGGGAGGACGAACCGCCCGCCATCCGCGAAGGAGTCCGGGGTCACATTGAGAATACCCATCACTCCGGGGCGTCCCCGCCGCCAGACCTCCTCGAGACGCTGTTCCAGCACGCTACCACTGTACAGGACAGCCCCGCGAGCCTCCAAGCGCCTCGCGACCTAAACCTCGAGCTTGACCCGTCGGGCGCACCTGCCTGCGTCCCGTCCCCGCGGGCAACACACGCGACTTTGTTATGCTTCGTGGTTGCTGGATGGGAGGTCGTGATGCGGCGTTGGACGATCGCAGTGGCGGCGCTGGGGGTGGCAACGGCATGCGCGGCCCAGGTTGGGGAGCTCGAGCTCAAGCGCTTCGCCAAGGCCTACATCGGCTACGCGCCGGGCGCCGTGGTGACGCTCACGGAGAGCACGCTTCACACCGCCCCTGCCGGGCCCTACCAGACGGTGCGGGCCGAGCGCACGACGACCATGGGCGAGGGCAAGGAGCAACTCGCAATGTTGGTGGACCCCACGACCAGGACCGCTGTGGCGGGCCTCCTGTTCCCCATGCCTCCCACCGACCCACCGGTGACGGGGGAGACGTTGCCCCGCTTCGTCCAAGAGATCTTGCCGCAGGCGCTCTCCAGCTACCTCGGCAGCCGCGTGAGGGTTCCGTGGCCCATGAGTCCGTTCCGGCCCAGCGGTGTGCTCCCACTCACGGCCAAGGTCGAGACCGGCTACGGCCCGATGCAGATGGCGCTCGCGATCAGCACCGACGGCAGGTACGTCGCGCTGGGCGGCAGCTGGCCCCTCGACCGCGACCCGCGGGCCGTGCGGCGCGAGATCCTGCAGAGCGCCGACGTCCAGTGGGACCCAGGCCATGAGAAGGCCACGGTCAAGGTGGTGGAGTTCTCCGACTTTCAGTGCCCCGCCTGCAAGCGCGGCTGGGGCGTCGTCAAGCCCGCACTGACCGAGGCCGGCGATACCGTCCACCACGGTCTCGTGAACTTTCCGCTCTACAACGCGCACCCCTGGGCGTTCCGGGCGGCAGTGGCCGGCGAGTGCGTGGGATCGATTTGGCCAGACCGCCTCGTAGCGCTCAAGGAGCAGTTTTACCGCCTGCAGGACTCGATGACACTCGACAGCGTTGATCCGGCCGCGCTCGGCTTCCTCTCCGAGCAGAACCTGGACGAGAAGAATTTCCGAGCGTGCTACCTCAAGGATCCCGCCGTTGACAGGGTCCTGCGCCAACTGGAGCTCGGCTACCGCCTGGGGGTGTTCGGCACACCTACCTACTACGCCAACGGCGAGCAGCTGCCGTGGAGCGAAGCGGAGGTCTTCGCCAAGCGCATGCAGGCGATCATCGCCGCCAAGGGCCGTCCCGAGGATGCCGTGGATGTTGTGGTCACGCCCAAACCCACGGCCGAGGGAAGCCGGGCGCTGAAGCGCTGACCTCGACCCGGGACCGGCGCGAGTCCGGACGTCAACAGGTTTGAGCAGGCAGAGAGAGCGCCCGGGGTCGTCAGTGCCCCGTGACCTGCTGCGCGATCTCGGCTGCCACCGCCGCGAACGCCGCAGCGGCTGCAGACTCTGGGTGCGAGACGACGATGGGCGTGCCGGCGTCTCCACCAACCACGATCGCGGGGTCGATGGGAATCTCGCCCAGGAAGGGCACGCCGAGTTGTTCCGCCGTTCGGCGGCCACCCCCGTGCTTGAAGATCTCGCTGCTCTTCCCGCAGTGAGGGCAGACGAACGTCGACATGTTCTCGATCACCCCCAGCACCGGCACGTTTACCTTGCGGAACATGGCCAGCCCCTTGCGGGCGTCGATCAGCGCCACATCCTGCGGCGTGGTGACGATGATCGCGCCGTCAAGGGGAACCTGCTGGGTCACGGTGAGCTGGGCATCGCCGGTCCCGGGCGGGAGGTCCACGATCAGGTAGTCGAGGGTTCCCCAGTCGACGTCCTCGATAAACTGCTGCAGCGCCTTCATCACCATCGGGCCCCGCCAGATCACCGGTGTGTCTGCGTCCATGAGAAACCCCAGCGACATCACCTTCACCCCGTGACCGTCCACGGGGAGGATCTTCTGCTCCGGGCTGACCATCGGTTTGTCCGTGCAGCCCATCATCAGCTGCTGCGAGGGCCCGTAGATGTCGGCGTCGAGCAGGCCAACGGTGGAGCCGGTCTGCCTCAGGGCAAGCGCCAGGTTGGCGGCCACGGTGGATTTTCCCACCCCGCCCTTGCCCGACGCGACGGCGATCTTGGTGCGAACCCCCGGGAGCAGGTCGCGCGGTGCCTGCTCCGCGGGGGCGCCCTGCGGCGCATGCACCTTGCTGTCGAGGGTGACTTCGCGGACGCCCGGCAGCTCCGACAGCACCCGCCGTGCCTCGCGCTCCACGACTTCACCGGCGGTGGGGCTCGCGGTGGTCATCACGATCTCGACCGCCACGTTGCCGTCGCTCACGGTCACCGACCGCACGAACCCGAAGGAGACAATGTCCCGGGACAGGCCCGGAAACTTGACCCTCGTGAGCGCTCCTCTGACGTCCGCCTCCGTAATCGCCACCTGACCCCCCTTACGACCGCCCGAAGTGAGCCTGGACGGCCTCGGAGGCCATCTCCGGATTCCACGGCGGATCCCAGACGATCTCCACGGCGACGTTTTTTGCGCCTGTTGCCTGTTCGATCGCTGCTCGGGCGTCCTCCGAGATCCGGCGCACCAGCGGACAGCCACGTGTGGTGAGGGTGAGCTGAACCCGCACCTTGCCCTGAGGCGTGACCTCGACGCCGTACACGAGCCCCAGGTCCACCACCGAGAACGGAATCTCCGGGTCCATCACGGTCGCCAGCGCCTCCCAAACCCTCTCCTCGCTAACCATCGTGCACGCCCCCCGCTGCAACTTCACTCCCACCACTGCTAACTTCGATGACCGCCGCCGTATTGCCCCGCAGTTCCTCCACCGCCCGCCGCACCTCCGCCATCAGCTCGCCCTTGCCGGTGACCCCGTGCCCGGCCGTCGAGATCGCCCTCCCGAACCGCACCGTGATGGTCCCGGGCCGCATGAGGTAGCTGTGCTTTGGCATGCACTGGCGCGGGCCCTGCAATCCGACCGGCACGATCGGGATCGCGGCCTTGAGCGCGATCAGGAACCCGCCGCGTTGGAACGGCAGCAGGTTCCCGTCGACGGTGCGCGTCTCTTCGGGGAAGATCAACACCGACCGGCCGGTGCGGATGCGGGCGGCCGCCTCCTCGAACGACTTGATCGCCGTCTTGCGGTTTTCCCGGTCCACCGGGATGAAGCCCATCGAGGCGATCGCCCAGCCGAACACCGGCCACGAGAACAGCGACTTCTTGGCCAGGAAGCGCACCTGGACCGGGATCGCCGCGAGCAGCGCCGGGATGTCCAGCCAGGACTCGTGGTTGGACATGAAGACCACCGGGGTGTCGCGCGGCACCCGCTCGGCGCCCTGCACCCTCAACCGGACGAAACCGCCAAGCAGCACGAGGCGGCCCCAGATCCGGGCGCCGCGAAGGGTCCAGTCCCCGCGCGGGGGGATGAAGCCGATGATCGTGCCGATCAGACCCGCAAGAATCGTGTTGACGAGCCCCGTCAGCAGGAACACGGCCGTCGCAAGGAGGTTGAGGACCAGCACGGGTGGATTCTAAGCCAGCCCGGGGTCGAACGGGGCGGAGTCCTCCGCTGGGGCGGGAAGTTCGAAGGTGAGCACCCGGCAGCTCCTTGGCCGGACCTCGCCAGTCGCACGGCCGGGTGGATTTCACGCCGCCTGCAGCCTTCGTGACCGGACGCCTGCGAGAACCGGCTACACGACCTCGGTCGAGGGAGAAGGCCGCCCAGGCCCCTTGAGCTTGTCCACCGGTAACCCGGTGTGCTCCGAGACCATCCGGTAGACTTCCTCCCCCTCCAGCACCTCACGCTCCAGAAGCGCGTCGGCGATCTTGTCGAGCACCGGGCGGTGCCTCATCAGCGCCTCCCTGGCGCGCGCGTACGCCGTCTCGACGATGCGCTTGATCTCGGTGTCGATCTCGACCGCGGTGGCTTCCGAGTAGTCCTGGTGCCGGGCGAACTCCTTGCCGAGGAAGATTGCCTCCTCGCGCTTGCCAAAGGTGAGCGGCCCGAGATGCGACATGCCCCACTCGCACACCATCTTGCGCGACAGCTCGGTGGCGCGCTCGAGGTCGTTGCCGGCGCCGGTCGTAATGTGGTCGTCTCCGAAGACGATCTGCTCGGCCAGGCGACCACCCATCAGGACCACCAACTCGTCCTGGAGGTAGGCCTTCCCGTGCATGTATCGGTCCTCCTCCGGGAGCTGCTGGGTCAGCCCGAGGGCAAGGCCGCGGGGGATGATGGTGACCTTGTGGAGAGGGTCGGCGTTGGGCAGTACGGCCGCGATTAGGGCGTGGCCGGCCTCATGGTAGGCCACCACCCGCTTCTCCTCCTCCGAGAGCGCAAGCGACCGCCGCTCCGCGCCCATCATCACCTTGTCCTTGGCGAACTCGAAGTCCACCATCTCCACGGATTTCTTGTCGAAGCGTGCAGCCCGCAGCGCGGCCTCGTTGACGAGGTTGGCGATGTCGGCGCCCGAGAAGCCCGGGGTCGAACGCGCCAGGACCGGGAGATCGACGTCGGGTGCCAGCGTGATCTTCGTGGTGTGCACCTTGAGGATCTCGGTGCGCCCGTTGAGGTCCGGGCGGGTGACGACGATTCGGCGGTCGAAGCGGCCCGGGCGCAGCAGCGCGGGGTCAAGGACGTCCGGCCGGTTGGTGGCCGCGATCAGAATCACGCCCTCGTTGGACTCGAAACCGTCCATCTCCACGAGCAGCGCGTTGAGCGTCTGCTCACGCTCGTCGTGGCCGCCTCCGAGCCCAGCCCCACGGTGCCGTCCAACCGCGTCGATCTCGTCGAGGAAGATGATGCAGGGGGCGTTCTTCTTGCCCTGTTCGAACAGGTCGCGGACGCGCGAGGCCCCGACACCGACGAACATCTCCACGAAGTCGGAGCCCGAGATCGAGAAGAAGGGCACCTCGGCCTCGCCGGCGACCGCCCGTGCGAGCAGCGTCTTGCCGGTCCCAGGGGGCCCCATCAGCAGGACACCCTTTGGGATCTTCCCGCCCAGCTTCTGGAACTTCTGCGGATCGCGGAGGTACTCGATGATCTCCTGGAGCTCCTCCTTGGCCTCATCCACACCCGCGACGTCCGTGAACGTCACGTGCTTTTGCTGAGGGCTCATCAGCCGGGCGCGGGACTTGCCGAACGCCATCGCCTTGTTGCCCCCGGCCTGCATCTGGCGGTAGAAGAAGTACCACATGACCACGAGCAGGACGAACGGGAGCCATGAAAGGAGCGCGGTCCAGATCGAGCCCTGGGAGGGCTGCTCAGCCTTGATCTTCACGGTGTGCTCGCGCAGCACCGTGACCAGCTTGTCGTAGCCCGGCGAGTAGGTCACGAAGTCGAATGGGCGTGTGGCAAGCGCACCCTTGGCCAAAGCGTCCGGGGATCGGCCGTAGACCTCGTCCCCGCGGATGAGGACCTCGGAAACCTGGTTCTTCTCCACCCTGTCCAGGAAGTCGGAAAAGGCGATTTCTTTGGTGCCAGCCCGGGTAGTGGTGATCCAGTTCCAGAGCATCACCACGGACACGATGATGACCACGAAAAGCAGCGCGTTCTTTACGTTTTGGTTCACGGGTTCTCCGAACTCCTCTGTGCGTCTACCGGCTCGGTCGCTCCGCCTACCCGGAGCACCGACGCGTTGCCGCGGGGCCAGTCACACCCCGTCAAGGATGCTAAGCCCGGGAAGATTCCCCCACTTACCCTCGAACTCCATGCCGTAGCCCACCACCCGGCCAGGCGGGACATCCTCGAACACCACGTACTTGGGCTCGAGGGCGACGCGGCGCAGCAACGGCCGGTTTATGAGCGCCGCCACCTCCAGACTGGCCGGGCTCTGCTGGGCGAGGTGGGTCAGCAGATAGTTCTCGGTGACTCCAGAGTGGCAGATGTCCTTGAGGATGAGGGCGTGCGCCCCTTCCAGGTGCACGTGGGTCGCGTACGTGAGCTCGATGATGGCGCCCCGCGCACCGAGCTGGTGCATAACGTTGACCAGCTCGAAGCGGACCGAGCCCGGGATCGCCCGCATCAGGTCAGCCAGGAAGACCGCCGCTCCCTTCAGCATCCCGACCAGGACCACGTCGCGGTTTGCATAGTCGGCCCCGATGCGACGTCCCACCGCGACGATGCGTGCCGCCACCGCCTCCGGCGAGATCACCTCACGTGGCGTTCCCATGGCTCCTCCAGCCCGGCCACCACCCCGTCGGTGTCGTCCCTTTCCCACCCCTCCGCGACACCGACCGCGGGAAGCCAGACTATCCTACCACCCACATCGAGAACGGGCCACGCCCGCCGCCACTCTGCCGGTACCCCGACGCGCGCGAGGAGACGCGAAACCAGCGTGGCCCCTCCGCTGCCGAAGCGCTCGCCCGGTGTTACGGAGCGCCACACCGCACGAGCCTCGGCGATGCGCGGGTGCAGGCAGGCACTGTGGAGAGCTTTGCACCCCGGCAGGCCGAGGCTTCCCACGAACCCGCCCGGTAGCTCGACCCGCGACGGCACCGCGGCGACGCACGCATCGAAGCCTCGAAGGGGCGGGGGGCTGAGAATCAGGGCATCGCCCCGCCGCCGGAGCACCCACCGTCGCCCCAGGTCGACCGCCGAAGGGGAACCCGCGGCGACCATGGTGGTGACAGCCTCGAGCTGCCGGCGGGAAGGGGGTTCGGCTAGCGGCAGGCGCGAGGCAAGCTCCAGCACCCACCTTCGTAGCAGCGCCCGGGGCAGCGCGGCCACCCCTTCCACCGGGACCGCGCCTCCGACCTCCGGCCAGACCCCGCGTTCCGCGAGCATCGTACCGAGCAGAGCATCGTCCTCGGCCAGCGCCGCAGCGAAGTCCGCGAGGTGCGCCACGCTTCCCGGAAAAGCATCCGACAGCAGCGGTGCGAGTCGGCTTCTCACCCAGGCACGGGGCAGCGCCGGGTCGGCGTTGCTCGCGTCCTCCCGCCATCCGACTCCGCGGGCCAAGAGGAACCCCCTGAGCTCCTCCCGCCGAAAGTCGAGGAGCGGGCGCACCACTGCACCGCTACGCCGCCGCACTCCCGCGACTCCGCGGGGTCCGGCCCCCCGAAGGAGCTTCAGCAGCACCGTCTCCGCCTGATCGTCGCGGGTGTGAGCGGTGGCCAGGCCGACGCAGCCGAGGCGCTGGCGCACTCCTTCCAGGACCCGGTAGCGCTCGTGCCGCCACCACGCCTCCGGCGAGCTGCCGCGCGGACGGGTCGGGTCCAGATGTTCGACGACCAGCGACAGCGCAAGCCGTTCGCACAGCTCGCGGCAGTACGCAGCGTCGGCGTCCGCCTCGGCACCGCGAACGTGATGGTGGACGTGAGCCGCGTGTACGGGGCAGCTGATGTCGGGGAAACTCTCGTGAAGCAAGCAGAGCAGCGCGACCGAGTCGGCCCCACCCGAGAGCGCAACCAGGATCGGCTTCCCGACCAAGTCCGGGAAGTGCTGGCGGAAAGCGGCGGAGAACTCGGTCGGAGTCATCTGTGTGGTGCCGGCGAGTGGACTCGAACCACTGACACGGGGCTTATGAGACCCCTGCTCTGCCTCTGAGCTACGCCGGCACGTCCAGCCTGCGGATTCTATCCTCAGCTCCGAGCCCGGACAAGCGAACCGGGACCGGTTTGTGGCGCGCGGGGCGGTAGAGCCCCCGGCAAGATCCAAATGCGCGGAGTGGGATTCACTCCCGCGGAGCGCGGGGGGCTCGGGGGACACTTCTGCGGCGGGTGGACGAGCGAGCGCGAGTTCACCTCGCGCGAGCATGGGGGCTCGGGGGATCTGGAGCGCCGGGCGGGTGCGGGGAGCGGCGCGGGATCCCCCGCAAAGTGTAGATCGGGGAGCCGCAGAGCCCCCCGCAATATGTAGATGCGCGGAGCGGAATTCACTTCCGCGGAGCGCGGGGGGTTCGGGGGGCACTTCTGCGGCGGCGGTTAGGGTGGGATGCCGCAGAGCCCCCCGCGCCAGGCGCGGAGGGCGATTCACTCGCCCGCAGCGCGGGGGGGCCGGGGGGCACTTCTGCGGCGGGAGTGCGGGTGGGATGTCGCAGAGCCCCCCGTAATAGATAGATAGTTGCA
>Ga0256868_10000020_pt1 | contig 93165 bp, 71 predicted proteins | sample RVTome_13_FD_187341 | JGI IMG/M metagenome (GOLD analysis project Ga0256868, IMG submission 187341) | Soil microbial communities from uranium-contaminated site in the Upper Colorado River Basin, Wyoming, United States - RVT92D227 HiSeq ...
ACAAAAGACCTCATGGAGGTATCGATAAAATGACTCCCATCCAAAAATTAAACTTGAAACTAAACTCATCTTAAACTACATTCCACTTCACTCTCTTGGGTGTCCGATATGTATTTGGTCATTACATTTTGAGTCATAAATTCAGTATCAAAGCTGTTCGGAGGATGATGAAGACCTTAGATGATATTTTGATATTAGCCAAGAAGATAGGTTCCAAGAAGGTGGCTGTGGCGCAGGCTGAGGATGAAGAGGTCCTGGTGGCTTTGGAACAAGCCCGAAAGGAGAAAATAGTACAGGTAATTCTGGTGGGGAGACCTGATCGAATAGAACCACTAGCCGAAAAGCACAAAATAGAGATCGACCGGTTTGAAATTCGTCCGGAGACGGACGGATTCTCCGCTTCTCTGAAGTGTTGTGAGCTGGTGAACCGGGGAGAGGCGGACTTCATGATGAAGGGATTGGTGGGGACTGCACATTTCATGAAAGCCATCCTGGATAAGGAAAGAGGTTTGGTTACGGGTAAACTCCTTAGCCATGTAGCGGTTTTCCAGATTCCGTCCTATACCCGATTATTGATGATCACCGATGCCGCCATAAATATCGCCCCTTCTCTTTTGGAGAAAGCTCAGATCATCCAAAATGTGGTGAATGTAGCACATGCACTGGGTATGGCTCTGCCCAACGTAGCATGCATCGCCGCCGTGGAAAAGGTCTATCCGGAAAAGATGCCGGCAACTCTGGATTGCGCCTGTCTTTCCATGATGGCAAAGCGGGGTCAAATAACCGGAGCAGTGGTGGATGGTCCCTTCGGCTTGGATAACGCCATCTCGGAGGAGGCCGCGCGGATAAAAGGGGTAAAAAGCGATATGGCAGGCAAGGTGGATATACTTTTATGTCCCGGCATCGAAGCCGGAAATGCCATCTACAAGAGTTTAACCTCGTTTTGTCAAGCCCGATGCGCCGCCATAGTGGTGGGGACCAAAGTCCCGGTGGTCCTGACCTCACGCGCGGATTCGCACGAAACCAAATTCATGTCTATAGCATTGGGGGTAGCAAGCTGTAAGAGATAACGTAAACATTGGCCAAACAAGCGACTCAAGCTTGAACCATAAGTAACTATATCAATATTAGGATATTAAAGATGAGGAGGAGTTATGGCTTTTGAAAAGGTTGGTAAGATCTGGATGAACGGAAAGCTGGTTAACTGGGACGACGCAAAAATTCATGTCCTCTCTCATGTGGTGCATTACGGCTCCAGCCTGTTTGAGGGAGCCCGCTGTTATAAAACCAAAAATGGACCTGCCATTTTCAGGTTGGATGCCCATACCGACCGTTTGTTCAACTCCTGCAAGATCTACCGGATGCAGATACCTTACACCAAAGAGGAGATCAACAAGGCGATCATCGAGTTGATCAAGATAAACCAGTTGGAGGAGTGCTACATCCGGCCGGTGGTTTTCAGGGGTTATGAGCAGCTGGGGGTCGATCCCACCGGATGTCCGGTGGATGTATCCATCGCCGTCTGGAGATGGGGCAAATATCTAGGACCTGAAGCTTTGGAAAACGGAGTTCCGGTTTGCGTCTCCTCGTGGAACCGGATGGCACCTAATACCCTGCCAGCTATGGCCAAGAGCGGTGCCAACTACATGAACGCGCAACTGATCAAATTGGAAGCAAAAGAACATGGCTATGTGGAAGGGATTTCCTTAGATGTATTTGGATTCGTAAGCGAAGGAAGCGGTGAAAATGTTTTTATTGTGAGGGATGGCGCCTTGATTACCCCATCTTTCAGTTGTTCTATTTTGCCTGGCATTGTTAGAAACACCGTTATAACCTTAGCGCATGAGCTGGGGATAAAAGTGATTGAGGAATCCATTCCCCGGGAGGCTTTGTATGTTGCGGATGAGGTTTTCTTCACGGGAAGCGCAGCCGAGATAACCCCCATCCGGTCCATAGACAAGGTGAACATCGGGAATGGCAAACGCGGTCCGGTGACCCAGAAACTGCAGGAGAGGTTTTTCCAAGTAGTAAGAGGAGAAACAGAAGATAAGTATGGATGGTTGACCTTTGTAAAATAATCGTGTAACGTAAAAAGATCAGGAGCAGAATCTGAGGCAGATATGTCGGAAAGACCATTTACCAATTTTGAACAGTTGATTTCCCGGGTAAAAAGCAAAGAGAAGAAGAGATTAGCTATCGCTTCTGCCGAGGGGGGAGAGATCATCGAAGCGGTAAAACAGGCGACGGAAGCGGGGATCATCTCGGCAGTGCTTATAGGTGATCAAACCAAGATCGAGGAACTGTGTCGGAAACAAAATCTCGATCTGAACGCTGTGGAGATCGTGCATGTGCCCGATCCCAAACAGGCTGTCAAAAAAGCGGTGCAGCTGATTAAGGAAGGGAGGGCGCAGTTATTGATGAAAGGTAAGGTGGATACCCCCACTCTGCTCAAAGCGGTTTTGGACAAAGAAAGCGGACTGCGAACCGGTGGTCTATTAAGCCATGTGGCAGTGGTGGAGGTGAAAGCTTATTCAAAATTCATGCTGGTGACAGACGGAGGGATGAATATCAGACCGGACCTCAAACAGAAGGCGGACATCTTGAGAAACGCGGTTGAAGTTGCCAGGATGTTCGGTATAGCAAAACCCAAAGTTTCTTGTTTGGCAGCCATCGAGCTGATAAATCCGGATATGCCGGAGACGGTGGATTCCGCCGGTTTGGTGAAGATGGCGGAAAGAGGGGATATCCCGGATGTGACCATCGACGGACCGGTGGCTTTCGACGTGGCTATCGATGCCGAAGCAGCACGGATGAAAGGAATAACTTCCCCCGTGGCCGGTGATACGGACATATTTTTAGTGCCGGATATTGCCTCGGGAAATATCCTGGTCAAATCGTTAATTTACCTGGCGGGTGCCAAGGTGGGTGGAGTGGTGGTGGGTGGAGGTGCCCCCATCGTACTGCTCTCCCGTTCCGACTCAGCCGCAATGAAGCTCTATTCGATGGCGCTGGGAGCAGCGATATGTTAGATAGGGGCAAGGGTCATGGGTCAAGGATCAAGATTTTTTAGATTGAGCATCCCTTTAGAGTTTGACAAAGTTAAGGAGTGATTATGAAAGTAGCTGTAGGAGCGGATCATAGGGGTTATGAGTTAAAGGAAAAAATCAAGCTTTATCTCATAACCTTGGGACATCAGGTGAGCGATTTTGGAACGAATTCTACGGAGTCGGTGGATTATCCGGATTTCGGTTTCAAGGTGGCGGAATCCGTAGCAAAGGGGAAATCCGATTTCGGGATTGCCATCTGCTGGACCGGAAACGGAATCAATATTGTAGCTAATAAAGTCAAGGGGATTAGGTCGGCTCTGTGCCTTAACCCGGAGATGGCAGGCTTTGCCCGTTCACATAACGATGCCAACGTGCTGGCTTTATCTTCCCAATACGTTTCGGAAGACCAAGCTAAAAAAATCGTGGATGTCTGGATCTCCACTAAATTTGAAGGGGGAAGACATACCAGCAGACTGGAGAAGATCAAAAACCACGAATTGAAATAGCTAAGTTCTTTCACCGGTTCCAAAAACTTTTCGATCCCCGGAGAGCTAAACAGGTAAAGCAGTAACGTATTCAATACTTCCAACCGACATCTGATTCAAGTTAGATGTCGGTTTTCGATAACAGTAAAATGAGAACAATTGTCCTGATATTCTTTCTGCTTTTGGTCCTTTTGAGCGTAGTAGCGGTATTGTTTATGTTGTTAATTGCTTTAAGCCGGGCGCTAAGAATGAAAACAAGCAAAAAAGAAGCAGCCAAGCAAACCCGGATATTTCCGGCTCGAATGCTGGCAGAATATTACGGTGGCATTCGAAAAACCGCCAGCCTAAAAACTGCCGAGCTGTTCGAAAAGGGTTTGTTATATAAACGGAACGGGGAATTTAACCCAGCGGTTAGAATATTCGAGGAATGCCTGAATGATAATCCGACCCATGAACAGAAAACCGGAATTTTAGTAACCCTGGGGAATTGCCATTTTGCCTTAAATGAATTGAACCGGGCACGGGCATATTACCAAAAAGCGGAAAACCTTTCCATTGAATCCGATAACCGCAACGGTAGGCTTGCCTGTATGGTTAACTTAGGACTTGTTTACGCTGCGGAGAAAAGATGGAGTGAATCGATAGAAAATTATCACCGGGTCATCGAGCTAGACCGGAAAATGAATTACCTCACCGGGGAAGCGATTGACCTCAATACGCTGGGATGGTTGAACCATACAACCGGGGATTTGGAAAGTGCCCTGAGACATTATGAGCAATCGCTGGCTATCTTTAAGAGATTGAAAGATCATAAAAAAGCCCAACTGGTCGAAGATAATATCAGGAGATTAGAAAATCTTGATTCTACGCAAGGTAATGGAGTCAACCGATGATTTAGGTCTTATCATCAGAGATATATTTTAATATCGAAACCAAGAAGGAGCTTAATATGAGCAAGCTAAAAGAAGTGGATCGGGAGATATTCGACATCATCTATGGCGAAACCCAAAGGCAAGCCTTTGGCTTAGAGTTGATCGCCTCGGAGAATTTCGTCTCGGAAGCGGTAATGGAGGCTATGGGCTCGGTCATGACCAACAAATATTCAGAAGGGTATCCGGGCAAAAGATATTACGGCGGATGTGAATTCATGGACAAGGCAGAGAATTTGGCCCGGGACAGAGCCAAAGCTCTTTTTGGCTGTGAGCATGTCAACGTTCAACCGCATTCCGGGTCACAGGCGAATATGGCGGTCTATTTCTCGGTGCTTCAGCCCGGCGATACCATGATGGGCTTGAATCTTTCACACGGTGGGCACCTAACGCATGGCCATCCGATTAATTTTTCGGGCAGATTCTTTCATGTGGTTCCCTATGGAGTAAACCAACAAACCGAGGTGATAGATTATGAGGAACTGAGGAGGCTCGCCAAAGAGGTGATGCCCAAGATGATCGTTAGTGGTGCATCGGCTTATCCCCGGGAGCTGGATTTCAAGAAATTCCGGGAGGTGGCAGACGAGGTAGGTGCATACCTGATGGTGGATATCGCCCATATAGCCGGTTTAATCGTGGCAGGACTGCACCAATCACCGATTCCCTATGCCGATTTCGTAACCACCACCACGCATAAGACTCTTCGAGGTCCCCGGGGGGGGATGATCATCTGCCGGGAGAAGTATGCCAAGGATTTAGACCGGGAGGTTATGCCCGGAATCCAGGGAGGACCTTTGATGCACGTGATCGCGGCCAAGGCGGTAACATTCAAGGAAGCTTTGGAACCATCATTCAAGGAATACCAGATTCAGGTCGTGAAGAATGCAAAAACTCTGGCAGGTGAAATGGTGAAGCTGGGTTATCATGTAATCTCCGGCGGTACGGATACCCATCTGATGCTGATTAGCCTGGTGGAGAAAAATCTAACCGGGAAAACGGTGGAGGAGGAATTGGAGAAGGCAGGCATCACCGTCAACAAGAATACCATCCCTTTCGATCCTCAGAAACCTTTCATCACTTCGGGCATTCGCATGGGAACTCCAGCCTTGACCACCAGAGGGATGAAAGAACCGGAGATGAAGAAGATTGCCGGTTTGATCGACCTGGTTATCTCCCATTGGAAAGATAGAAAAGTATATGCCCAGGTGAAAGAGGAAGTACTTGCTTTATGCCGGAGTTTTCCTTTGTATAAGGAGAGGTTAGAAAGAAAGTAAAAACGTTTAATGTTTCGAGTTAAAAGTTTGAAGTTCAAGGTTCAAATTCAAGATCGAAATTCCGAATTCAAACCTCCAATCTCTTTGGATCTAATTCCCCACCGCTTGCGGCGAGGTAGTTCATTACTAACTCGATTCTCCAGACCCAACTCGAAGCTGAATGGCCCATCTGTTTTTAGAAAGATTACGAAAAGGGGTAATGCTCTGTGTCGGAGCGATGGGAACGCTTCTTAATATGAGAGGCGTCTCATTTAAACGTTCTTTTGAGGAATTGAATATTTCTAATCCCCAAATGGTGCTGGGCGTTCATCGGGATTATATCAAAGCAGGAGTAGAGATCATCGAGACCAATACCTTTGAGGCGAATATAGTCAGGTTAAGGGATTTCGGATTGGAGAAAAAGGTCAGGGAGATAAATCTCAAGGGTGTCAAAATTACCCTAGAGGCAAGGGTGAAGGAAGGGAGGTGTTTGTGGCAGGGTCCATGGGACCTCTTGGAAAACCGAATGCTCCAGGGGGTAGAATCTCAGACAATGAAATCACGGATATATTCCAGGAGCAAGCGAAAGCTCTGCTAGAGGGAGAAGTTGATCTGGTAATGTTGAAGACATTCTCCGATATAGCAGAGTTGAAATTGGCGGTTTCAGCCGTCAGAAATTCCTGTCAGCTTCCAATAATAGCATCCATGACCTTCAACGAAGAGGGAAAGACCTTCGATGGGCATTCTGCAGCAGAGGCAGGTCATGATATAAACCGGCTGGAGGCGGAGATCATTGGAGTTAACTGCGGTGCAGGACCACAAAATATGGCGGATATAACCAAATCTCTGTCCCAAACATCTTCCAAGAAGCTTTCGATTCAACCCAGTGCCGGACTTCCTCGTTATGTGGATGGAAGCTTTATCTATCCCACCTTTCCTGAATACTTCCCAGAATGTACCAAAGATTGTATCATAGCCGGTGCTAACATCATCGGGGGCTGCTGCGTAACAACGCCGGAATTTATCCGATCTTTATCTCGAATGCTGAAGAATAGTAATTCAGCGGCAACAGATACTCATGGTCTGATGAAACAAGAATAACTTACCATAAAGCCTTCTCACTTGGTCAAAGTTTTTTGTTCTGCCAACAGTTCCGTGCTTAGCTGAAGGAATGAACGTTCTGTGATTTGGAGTTTTATTAGTTTGTCGGGGTATCGGGAAGACAAATCATATTTCTGGAGTGGGTCATCGTAAGTGTCATATAATAAGCAAGTTACTCCAATTCGTTCAACCAAATAATCATATCCGTCCATCCAACCGACGGTTGGTCCATCTATCATTAAAGCAAAACCCTTGTCCTCCGGGGGAAGCGAAAGAATGTCCCGTCCCCAGGATTTATGAAATACAGGCTTCCCCAGAATGCCGAGGATGGTCGGAATGAGATCGGTCTGGCTGGCTACAGTCGATATCCTCATAGGTGAAGTACCGAGGATATCCGGTGCATAGATCAGACAGGCGATATGGAACCGGTCGGCCGGAAGTTCGGTCTCTGTCTCCATGAATCTTCCATGGTCCGCCACTAAAACGAAAATGGTATTTTTGAAATAGGACTGTTTTTCCGCCAGGTGAAAAAACTGACCCAAAGCCCAATCGGAATAATAAAAGGTGTTCAAGTATTCCCATTGGGGAACATCCGGGGAGAAGATTTTGAAACTGTCACTGGGGAGCAGGAACGGCTCATGATTACTCAGCGTGACTATTACTCCCAGAAAAGGTTTGTCTCCAAATTTAGCAAATTCCTCGTTTGCTTTTTGGAAAACCAGATGATCCGGAATCCCCCATTTGCCCAATTTTGCCTCATCCGGAAAATCTTCCTGCCCGATGAATCCTTCGAATCCCCGGTTTCTCAAGAAACCTTCCATATTATCGAACTGCAGATCACCACCATAGAGTAAGATATTTTGATAGCCTTTGTCCTTCAATATCTCAGCAATAGATTCCAAAACCCGTTTATCGGAATACTTTCTCATTAAGGATCTGCCGGTTTGTGAGGGGAAGGAACAAAGAATCGAGACGATTCCCCGGTTGGTACGGGTGCCGGTGGCGTAGAAACGCTCGAACAGAATCCCTTTCTGTGCCAGGCTGTCGAAGTGGGGAGTAACATCCGGGTTCCCCCCTAAGGTGCCCACATACTTGGATAGCCAGCTCTCCATAAAGATGATCACCACGTTGTAATCTTTATTGGGCCGGGAATTCAGGTTGGGATAATACCAGCGATCCAGCGAATGGAGAGAATCCGTCATTATCTCTTGGGGATTAGACAAAAGTTCTTGAACTGTGGAGAGTGCTTGGGAGGAGGGATAGAAATGATATTTCGTGAGAAGTCCACTCCGATTCTCGTGGCTGTCTTCCCACCAAGATTTGCTTAGAGTGTAAACTCCATTTAATGCCAGCTGGCTGGCAAAGCCATAAGGGCTGAAATAAGCCAATCCCCAGTCAATAGGGGCAAGCCCGGTACGTCCCCGTGCCCCCAACACCAAAAGCGCCAGGCAGAGAATAGAATAGATCAAACGTCGCAATATCCCCACTTTTTGTTTTACAAGGAAAATCCTCCTTTTTATTTTTACCACCATAAAGGTGAAAACCAAAAACATAGCACCCCATAAAAGCAGATACGACACCACCGGATAACCACTCCATACAGTATACCAGATCATGTCGGGACGATCCGAATATTCCCAGACCCAAAGACTTAGCCGGGTGCCGAATTCACCGAAGTATTCGATGTCCACCAGGCTTAAAAAAAAGATCAAACCCATACCGGATAAAAACAGAATTATAACGACCATTCGAGTTAACTTCAATCGATCAATGCTGAGAAAGGGAATACAGCTCAGTATAAAAAGCGGGATCAATAGATAACTTACCACCACCATATCGAAACGGACTCCAATGACAAAAGACTTAAACAGGGTAAAAAGGGGGATGCCTGTTGCCAGCGCCTGGTGTTTGAGAAGAAATCCAAAACGCAGGATGGTCAAATAGAGCACCGATAGAATGAAAATCGAGACGAAGAACAGCACGGTTGGGGGAGGGAATGTGGAATCGAGGATATTCCGGGGTTGTCGGTTCATATCAATGTTTCTGGTAGAATACATCTAAGATGTACCAGGGAAAATTAAAAGTGATACAAGAAATGGGCGTTATTTTTTCATCAGCCTTTTAATTTTTCGATCCAGTTGGAACAGATAAAGAAAAATCCCCACCCAGATCACCAGGGTGACGATCAGGGGGACATAGTTTGATGACATTTATTCCTCCAATTCATCCAAGAGCCGGTTAATCTTTGTCTCCAGCCTGAAGATCCAAACGAAAAGCCAGGTGAACCCAACCAGGGAAGCCAGAAATGCGATCAGAATGGATGACGACATCTGGATTTGCAGCCGGGTGTTTATCACCGAATCATTAGGGTGAAGCGACTGATAAACCCGAGGGATAACAAACACCAGGAAGGGAACGGTAAAAAAAGCTAAAATGGCATAGACAGCGGATAGGCTGGCTTTCCTATCCGGCATTTCCACTGCGGATCTTAAAGCAAAATATGCCCCGTAGATCAGAAGCAGGATAAAGATCGAAGTCTCCCGGGGGTCCCAGTTCCAAAAAGAGCCCCAGCTGGTTTTGGCAAAAATGGAGCCGGAGACGGTAGCCAATATGGTAAACAAAAGTCCCAGACGGGAGGCGGTCTGGGCTTTGGTGTCGTAAGTTAGATCCTTTTTCTTAAGATATTGTATACTGAAAATAAAAGACAATAAGAAAGCCAAAACCGCTACCCAAGCCATAGGGACGTGAAAAAAGAAAACCCTCGACACATCACCCAATTGAGCCTGGGGGGGTGGGAGAAGAAAGACGGCAATAATCACCACCGCCATCCAGATCAAAAGAGAAATTTTCCACAACATATTTTAACCTTTTTTTACAGAGAAATCGTAAGGTTACGTTTTACCTTTCCGTCTTGCAAGAACTGCATCCACCAGCCGGATTACTCCGCTCATTCATTCCATACGAAATCAAACAACAAAATGGACGCTACCAACATCACTACCACATACGATATGAGCAATCTCAAATCGGCAAACCCGGCAGAAAAATCCTGACCTTCAAGGGACTTTCTGGTTCCGTCTATTCCCACGATCAACAAGGGGAGAAGAATGGGAAAAGAGAGGACGGCAAATAGCGCTCCTTTTACATGGGACTTGGAAATGATAGCGGCGGTGATGGTAGTGGCACATGCCATACCCAGACTTCCCAAAAGAAGAACCGATAGAAAGAGCCAGATATTCAAAATAGATAAATTCATCCAGATGATGAAGAGGGGAACGATCACCACTTCTAGGATCAGGAGCAAAACCAGATTGAACAGAAGCTTTCCTGCTAGCACGGTGCCGGGGGAAGCCGAAAGCTTCAATACGTTCACCGTTCTGCTCTCCTCCTCCTTCACGAAAACCTGCGCCAAACCCGACATGGAAGAGAAAAATATAACCAGCCAGAACAGGGAAGAGGTGATGTGAGTATTCGACGAGATTCCGCCCACCGAGAAGCTTACCACGGTCAAAGTAGTCAGCCCAAACATGAAGATGGCATTCAAAGCATAGCGGGTCCGAAACTCCGATTTCAGATCTTTGAACAATAACCAAGAGGCCTTAGTTGCCCAGCTGGATGATTTTGTCGCCATATTTGATATCTTCCTTCTGGTTGGTAGCTAAAATCAGTATCCCTCTTTCCTTCTGCTCGGAAACGATCTTTTCCACTACGGACATACCTTCCTCATCCAGATTAGCGGAAGGCTCATCCAGAAGAAGAATTCCAGGTTCGTGTAACCGGGCAAATGCATATTTCAGTCTCTGTTTCATGCCGGAGGAAAAAGATGAGACCAAATCATCCTCTCTGCCAGCCAGACCAACCCAGGTTATCTTTTCCTCCAGATTCTCCCTGTTAGTTATCAAACCTCGCATCCGTCCCAGGTAATTTAGATTTTCCAAAGCGGTTAATTCACCATACAGCTCCAGATCGGGCATCACCAGTCCGATATGATTCCGGCTTTCTTCTGGAGTTAAAGTTATCCCATCCAGTTTTATCGCAACCTCACCCCGGCTGGGTCGAATCAGCCCGCACAGGATCTTAATCAGGGTGGTCTTGCCGGAGCCGTTCCTGCCGGTGATAACCAAAGAGATTTTCTCGTGCAAAGAGAGATTTATCCCTTCAAAGACCTTCCTTTTGCCAAACCACTTTCCTAAATTCCGTGCTTCCAGTGAGATCATTCCAGCTTTCAAATTAATGAATCATGCCGATAAGCATCGAAGTTGAAAATATCACAAATAATAGGTAGAGTCAAGAAAAATGAGAATAGCTGCGGCAAGGATGTTTATTTGAGTAGCGTTTGATTAAAGCCATTTTTGAAATTCATCCCTGTCAATATCAACCCAATGAAAAGGGATTTTGGAGGGGTCATCACTGATTCTCCAAAATCCCTGAAAGGATGATTTTTAGCTTAAGCTATTTTTATCTGATTATTTCAAGTATCCTGTTCCATCGAACCCGCTGGGGGAAGTGCAGGATGTTGTATCCGATGTTTTTTGGTATGGACAAAGGGTCCGCACCGGAGATAACAGGTGCATTGGAATCCGGTGCCCAGGACCAGTGGATGATCATGGCTTCGCCCAATACCAGATTCCGGGGAAGCGGTCCCCAATAGCGGGAATCGGCGCTGTTGTCCCTATTGTCCCCCATCATAAACAGATGTCCAGGCGGAACCTTGTAAGGTCCAAAATTATCCCGAGGATCCCGGTCCGGGGTGCGGCTATTGGAATCGGTATATTTGGCATAGGTTGGGTCGGGGTATCTTTTCCCGTCCACGTGCAACACCTTGTTTCTGATCTCTACCACCTGCCCTTCCGTAGCTACGCATCGTTTTATGTAGTTCACCTTCTGGTTCTGGGGATACTTGAAGATTACGATATCACCGGGCTTCGGTTCCCTTAAAGCTGGCAGATGAACCGGTAAAAGCGGAACCTTGGCTCCATAGATGAATTTATTCGCCAACAGGAAATCACCCACCAGAAGGGTATCCTCCATTGATCCGGAAGGTATCTTATACGCTTCCACTACGGAACACTTAATGATTAATGCCATGATCAACGCCACGCCGAAAGATTCAACGTATTCCCGAATTATTACCAAAGCTGGTTTTTTTACCTTCTTCACCTCTGGTTTTTTCTTTCCGAACATTCCATCCTCCGCCTTTTAGTTGTTTTTATTTCCTCTTTGGTATACGAAACTGTAGGGGAGTTGTTTTGAAAATCTTCACCAATCAGTCGAGGCTATCAATCGGGATCTAATTGATCCAAAGAAAGAAAACCGATGAGATGACCTTTTAGCAGTAATAAACCGATGTTGGACGTGCTGAATTGATTAACATGGACTATCTTAAACCGAGCTGAAGCTTGATACTCCAAAAGCATTTTGGTTTACTGGGGAGGAAGAAGCTGAATTTTCCCTTGACAAATCTGGGGGCAGACTTATTTTCCTGAAAAGGGAGAGGTTGCGGGAAATCAAGGAAATCGCAGAAATAAGCCGAGGTGTCTGATATCAGCAGTGAAGATTTCAAGGGAAGGGATAGATGATAGATTGAGCCATTTCCTGAGACAGATGGCGGGGATAAACGAAGAGTCATCGCTTATGGATGACTGTTTAACCCGATATTTTCAATTTCTAACGGTATCGTCAGTACTCAATTATGCAAATCGTCGAAAGACATAATCAACTTGTTTGGGGAATGATGTTCCAACATTTACCAGAGACCAGAGTATTTTGATTTTTAGCGACGTGAAAAATCTAATCGCCGTGAAGTCGAATCATACCATGTAAAACCTGTGGATCAGAAAGAGAGGAGGATATGTCGTCTTTTGCAACCTGGATAATATTAATTTTGATTGCTCTTTTTTTCGTGGGGAAGATTTACCGGGACGTGAAACAAGGTAGATCCAAAAGGGTCATCGTCCTGCAAATGATATTGCTCCTTGGTATCATAGGCTTTTTTGTGATATCGCAAAATAGAATAAAGAAGGGACATGAGTTGGAATCGGTTGGGACGGATAATACCAAAACAGAGGCGACCGCAACAGCTGAATCAGATCGGGTGGCTAATCTTCTGTCCGGGCTGGAGGATTACTTTAGCGATCTGAGCCGAACCGATAACCCGCAGGCTCAACTTTATCTCCGGCAGGGTTTGGAATACAGAGTCAATCGGGAATATCCACAAGCTCTGGAGATCTTTACACAGGCTTTGGATTCAAATCTCACCGAGGGGGAGAGGCTGGGTTTTTTGATCCTGACAGGGAATTCTGAGGCATTTCTCAAAGAATATGATGCTGCCATCAATTACCATTACCAAGCGGAAAAGCTGGCGAAAAGCATCCGCCAGGATACCGCTTTAGTGGTGGTTTATTCCAATCTGGCACTGCTGTATCAACTGGATGATGATCCGAAAGGTGCTTTGGAGAATTACTTCAATCTTTTAGCAGTTGAGAGAAAAATGGGAGATAAATCCGGGGAAAAGAACACCTTAGCTAACATCGGTTTCATCTATCAGATGATAGGAAATACGGATAGTGCGGAAATCTATCACAAAAGATCACTGGAGGTAGCCAGCACACCCGAAGATCTTCTGACGCAAGCGGCGCAGCTGAATAATCTGGCTTTAACCTATCGGACCAAGGGAATGCCGGATAGTGCCCTGGTTTTATATTCACAGTCACTTTTGTTTTTCCAGCAGGCTGGTGATCATAAGGATGCCGCCAGCGTTTTAACCAATGTGGGCTTGATCTATCAGGAAAAGGGAAATCTGGAGCAAGCTTTGGATTATCACCGTCAGGCTTGGGCGATAGACAGCACCTTGGGAAATCTGATGGGTCAGGCCGGTGATTTAGCCAACATCGGCTCGGTACTGGAGCAGAAAGGGGAATTCACCCAGTCTCTGGATTACTATCGCCGTTCAGCCTCTCTTTTCGAAAAAGCCGGAGCTAAAAAAGAGACGGAGTTTGTCAGAGAAAGCGTTCGGAGAGTGGAGAGTAAAATAAAGGGTTAATGCAACTGAATAAAGCTGCATTCACATTCTCCCCTTCAGAAGAACTAATGCTCCTGATTACTCTACTTTTTTGAGATTGAACAGATTGTCAGTATTATATATGAGACGCTAATTTCAGTTTCGATCTTCCACTTGTGTGAAATAACCGGTGAACGATCCACAGAAAATTTTGTTAATCCAACTCCGACGCATCGGGGACGTGCTCATGTGCACGCCGGCTTTGCGCGCACTGCGGACCCGTTTCCCGAAAAGCTACATTGTTTTCCTCACCGAGAGGGAATCGGCTGACCTTCTCAGATTCAATCCTTATCTGAGCGAACTTTTGGTCTGGGATCGAAATAGATACCGAAATCCTTTTTACTCCCTCCAGAGATTTTGGCAGGTGAGAAAGGAAAAATTCGACGTGGTGATAGATTTTTTGGGGAATCCCCGCAGTGCTTACCTTTCTTTTTTTTCCGGTGCCAAGCGAAAAATAGGATACGATTTTCCTGGCAGGAGAATTCTATACAATACAATCATAAAGGACGACGGTGCTCCCCGCTATGCGGCTCTCCAAAAAATGAAAGCACTCCAGCCCCTGGGCGTTGAAAGTACGAATCCCCAACTTGACTTCTTTATATCCCCGGAGGCAGATCTTTTTGCCGAAAAGTTCTTCAAAGAAAATCAGCTGTGGGATAATAAGCTGGTCGTTTCTATCTCCCCAGTTAGCCGCAGGAATTTCAACCGGTGGAACCTGGGAAGATACGCGCAGCTGTCCGATTGGCTGATCATGAAGTTCGATGCCAAAGTGATTTTGGTGTGGGGAGCACAAGAGAGAACGGTGGTGGAGGAGGTAAGTGGCCGGATGAAGGAGAAGTCGGTAATCAGCCAGGAGACCAAAAGCCTTTTTGAACTCGGGGCCATCTTAAGAAAATGCGATCTGCACTTGGGGAATGATAACGGCACCAAGCACGTTGCGGTAGCCATGGGAAAGCCGACCATCACCATCTATGGTCCTCATGATCCGATCAGCTGGACTTTCCCGGATTCTTCCCGGCACAGATTCCTGAAAGCAGAGGTGGATTGCCCGGATTGCGACCGAACGAAACATAAATGCTTAAAGCTTACCTGTCTGGACAAAATCACCGTTGAAGATGTTCAAGAGGCATTTCTGCAGCTTCTAAAAAGTCTTTTGCAAAACCGCGAGGATCGATTTGCCGAAAAAACTGAACATATTGCAGTTGATTAACGTCAGGTGGTATAACGCCTGTGCGCATTATGCGGTGAGCTTATCCTGTGCCCTGAAGAGACGAGGGCATAAGGTGATAGTTGCAGGTGACCCCCACAGTCCTCCGGTCTTAAAAGCCAGGGAGCTTGACCTCTCCACCTATGAGGATTTATATTTAAGTTATACCAGTCCTTGGAAGATAGCTTATAATGTCAGAAGGCTTGTAGATTTGGTGGAAATGGAAAAGATCGACGTGATCAATGCTCACCGGGGGGAAGGTCACCTTGTAGCCGGATTAGCCCGGAAATTGATGAAAAAAAAAGTCACACTGGTCAGAACAAGAGGAGATGCAAGAACACCGAAACCGAGTTTTTTCAATAGCTGGCTAACCAATCGTTGGACGGATAAGATCATCACCACCTGTCAGACTATAAAGGAAAGTTACATCGAAAATCTGAAGGTGCCTCAGGACAGGGTGATCAATATCCCGGTAGGGATCGATCACGAATTCTTTTCCCCCGGGACAGACAACAGGTTTTGGAAGAAAAAATTAAGCATACCGGATGGAAGTTTAGTGACAGGGACAGTGGGAAGACTTTCTCCGGTGAAAGGGCATAAAGACTTCATCCGGGCAGCAGAATATGTTCTTAATAAAATTCCTAATGTGATATTTATTGTATGCGGAGAAGATGCTCAGATCAGCTTGGGGGAATTAAAGGAGATGGTAAGCAAAATGGGCCGGGAACAGAACTTCCGCTTTTGGGGAAAGGTGAGGGACATCAGGGAGATCATCTCGCTTTTTGATGTGGGGGTAGTTTCCTCGGTAGGATCGGAAACCATCTGCCGGGTTCCTCTGGAATACATGTCTATGTGCAAACCAGTGGTGGGAACGAGGATCAATGCCATACCGGAGGTGATAGAGCAAGGGGTCAACGGTTTTTTGGTTGAACCCGGGGACGTGCTGAAAATGGCTGAAGCCATTACGGAATTATTGGAGAATGAACAGAAAAGAAGAGATTTCGCCGAGGCAAGTCGGCGAATAGTGGTAGAGAAGTTCACCTTGGATGGTTTTGCCCAAAGGACGGAAGAGGTGTATTTGAGTCTGTTGAACTGAAAAGCTCTGAGCTGGAAAGGCAAACTAAATAGTCAACAATTTTCATTCCAATTATGGTCAGAGAGAATACAATAGAAATAACCGATAAGATCATCTGGTTTTCCATCCTGGGCTTTGCCTTCTTCTCCCCCTGGTCCATAGCCGGAGCACAGGCCTTTTTGATTTTAGGGCTGGCGGTGTGGTTGGTGAAGATTCTGATTTCAGGGAAATGGAAATTCATTCATACCCCGCTGAATATTCCTATTCTGCTTTATCTGACTACGCAGATAATCTCGGTAATCTTCTCGCCATTCAAAGTTCACAGCCTTTTGGCTCTGAAAGAAGAGTGGTTGCTGCTTTTATTCTTTTTGCTAGTGAATAATGTCCGGGAAGAGGGCAAGATCAAAAAGCTGGTTACCATTTTGATCATGGTTTCCTGTATGGTGGGTCTCTATGCCGTCTGGCAGCATTATTCCGGGATGGACTTATACCGCCACAAACTACTTGAACCCAAAGACGGGGTTTTCATCAGCTTGGGACTTTTTGATCATCACCTCACCTTCGGCGGGTATTATATGCTGGTTTTTCTTTTGGCTTCAGCGATAGCTCTCAGTTACCAGAGGGAAGGGATCCGGCGAATTTTCGACATCATTTCTCCCGTCATCTTAGGATTGTCTTTAATCTTCAGTTATGCCCGGAGTGCCTGGCTGGGAGCGGTGGCCGGTATGCTGACCCTTGGCTTCCTCCAAGGGAAAAAGTTTGCTCTTCTTTTCACCTTGGGCGTTATCATACTATGTATTACAGTCTTCGTCGTCGAACCGACCAGCTGGGAAAGAATCAAAGAGATCAGTCTTTCCAAGGACAAAGCAGAGTCGACCCGCATAAGATTGTGGCAAACATCTTTGAACATGATAAAGGACAAACCCATCTGGGGGATCGGCCTGGGTAATTTTGGGCAGTTTTTCAATCAGTATAAAGTCGAAGGGGGATACGATAATTACAGCCATCCCCATAACGATTTCTTGAACGTGGCGGTCAATTCCGGCTTATTGGGTCTTTTAGCTTACCTATATCTTTGGGCAGTCTTTATTTATACCACCCTTAAAGCAGTACTGAAAAACAGAAGGATTGGGCTCATTTACACTGTCCAAATCAGCGGGGTGGTTACAATTGTCGCTTTTCTTTTTGCCAGTTTATTTCAATGTTATTATACCGATGCGGAAGTAAACATGCTGGTCATGTTCCTTTTGGGTATAACCACAGTGGCGAATCTCAAATTAGCCGAGGATAAAATTTGAGTCAACTCTCCTGCATTATCATTACTTATAACGAGTCCAGGAACATCCGCCGGTGTTTGGAAAGCGTAAGCTGGGCGGATGAGATCATCGTGGTGGACTCTTACAGCACGGATGAAACCAAGAAAATAGCTTCCGAATTCACGAGTAGGATTTTTGATTTGAGTTGGGAGGGCTTTGGCCCGGCCAAGAGATATGCGGCAAAGCAGGTTACCGGAGACTGGATTCTTTCGGTAGATGCGGACGAGCAGGTATCGGAGAATTTAAGAGAAGAGATTCAAAAGATCATCAAATCAGGAGATTCCCTGGATGGGTATTTCATTCCGCGGAGATCATACTTTTTGGGCAGATGGATGAGACACGGAGGATGGCATCCGGATTTTGTGTTAAGATTATTCAGGAAAGATAAGGGCGGTTTCACCTCGAGATTGGTGCACGAGGAGGTGATAGTCAGAGGAAGAACCGGCCGCTTGAAGAATGATCTACTCCACTTTACCGATCCGGATTATGATCATTACCTGGAGAAACTGAACCGATATACTTCAATTGATGCGGTACAACGGTATCAGGAAAGTAAAAGAGGATCTTTGGTTAACCTCTTGATCCGCCCTATAGCAGTTTTCTTTAAAACGTATTTTTTAAAGAGAGGATTTTTTGATGGCTTACCCGGATTGATTCTGGCGGTATCATCAGCCTTCCATGTTTTCGCCAAATATGTCAAGCTCTGGCATCTCGGGCGGTCAAATAACAACTTGGTTGACAGAGCAAAATCCAAAGCTTCAAAAGAGAAGATATCCTAAGGGGGAATAACAACGTATAATTTTATGTAGAGATTTTAATCCTGGGGAATTTGAGGGGAATTCTGTTTTTAAGTGGCGGGTTTTAACTTATACTGCTTCAACAGCATAAAAATGCAATTTTGATCTTTTGAGGGCCAACATTCCGGCACGATATTAACCCCATAACAGCATCCGATTTATTTTTACTGGATATATGAAAGAGCTTGATTTGACCGGGAATGAAAGATTTTTGGTAGTCAGAACCGACCGCATCGGAGATCTGGTTCTGTCCACTCCGGTTCCGGAGGCGATAAAATCGCGCTATCCGGAATCGCGTATCACCATGATGGTATCATCGTATGCTGCGGACGTGATCAAAGGCAATCCCAATTTAGATGAGGTGATGGTCGACTATTCAGAGAATAAAAATAAGGGGATCAAAGGTTTCTTTATCCTGCTGGGAGAAATCAGACGGAGAAAATTCGCAGTCGCCATCCTGCTTAAACCTACCTTGCGTTTGGCGGTTTTGCTCTTCTTGGCCGGCGTGAAACATAGAATCGGAACCGGATTTCGGTTCTATCAGATACTCTTTAACCAAAAAGTATATATGCACAGAAAAGTAAATTTGAAACATGAGGTGGAATATAATCTGGATATGCTGCGCCCGCTGGGGATAATCTCAAAGAGGATTATGCCCAAGATATACGTTTCTCCCCAAGAGAAGGAGTTTGTCCGTAACATATTCGATGAGTTCAAGATAACCCCTGAAGACACGGTGGTGGCGATTCACCCGGGAAGCGGAAACTCGTCACTCAATCTTCCGGCAAAACGATTTGCCGAGGTGGCGGATGGGATGGTTGAAAAGATGAATGCCAGGATCGTTTTCACCGGTTCGAACAAAGAGAAGAATCTTATCGATTTCATCAGAAATAAAATGCAATACCATTCTGTAGATTTGACCGGAAGAACGACTATCCCCCAGCTGGTGGCGGTCTTGCAGAACTGCGACGTTTTGATCTCCAGCAGCACCGGACCGATGCATCTGGCTGCTTCCTTGGGGACTCCGACCGTGGCCATCTTCTGCCCGGTTTTCTCCGCCGGTCCCATCCGGTGGGGGCCTTACGGAGAGGGGCACCAGGTGATCTTACCCCCGGTTCCGGTATGCTTTGAATGTAAGCCCAAAAGATGCCCGCATTACGATTGTATGGAGAAGATCAAGCCAGATCAGATAATTTCAAAAGTTGAGTTGGTTTTAAAAGAAAAAAAGCACGCTAAAAAATATTAAATAGAGGGGAAATTTTGGTTAGAGTGGTTACCTTTGGGTGAGCTTCATGAGAAAACTGTTGTTACCGAATATGGTTGTGAAACTCAGGCTTTACACTACAGAGAGAGATCTTTTATTTGCAGAGGAGAGGTAAGTGAATTTAGCCGAATTCATCATCAAGGTGGAATCGTTCAACGCCAACATTGATATTCCACTTATCAAAAAAGCGTTCGAGTTTTCCCAAAAAGCCCACAGCGGGCAGTACCGCGAATCCAAAGCCCCGTATCTGGAGCACTGTCTGGAGGTGGCTTCTATCCTGGCGGAACAGCATTTAGATTCCGCCACCATAGCTGCCGGGCTTCTGCATGATGTGGTGGAGGACACGGACATGACCATTGAGCAGGTGAGGGCCGAATTCGGCGAAGAGATAGCCCTTCTGGTGGACGGTGTCACCAAGATCGGGGAGCTGAAATTCAAGAGCGTGGAAGAGGAGCAGGTAGAATATTTCCGCAAGATGCTTCTCTCCATGACCAAGGACATCCGGGTGATTATCATAAAGCTAGCGGACCGACTACATAACATGAGGACATTGGATTCCCTGGATAAAGATAAGCAGAGGAGGATAGCTGCCGAGACCCGCGAAGTTTACGCTCCGCTGGCTCACCGTTTTGGAATGGCGAAGGTGAAATGGGAGCTGGAGGACCTCTCCTTAAAATACCTTGATCCAGCAGCTTACAATGATTTAGTCCGGAAGGTAAATGAGCGCATAGAGGATCGGGAAGCATACATTCAAGAGATCACCGTCCCTTTGAGAAGGGAACTGGAGAAGGCAGGTATTAAAGCCGAGATAACCGGGAGACCGAAGCATTTTGATTCTATATACCGCAAGATGAAGAAAAGGCAAAAGCCTTTCGAGGAGATCTTTGACCTGTTCGCCATTCGCATCATAGTCGACTCGGAGGGGGAATGCTATCATGCACTGGGCATAGTTCACACCCTGTGGATGCCGGTGGCGGATCGGTTCCGGGATTACATCGCCCTGCCGAAGTCCAACATGTATCAATCACTGCACACCACGGTGATCGGTCCGAGGGGAAAGATGGTGGAGATACAGATCCGGACCCATCAAATGCATCGTATGGCGGAATACGGCATAGCCGCTCACTGGTTATACAAGGAGGGAAGAAGGGAGGCGGATGAGTCGGACAAACAGATGACCTGGTTGAGGGAGCTTTTGGAGTGGCAAAAGGACTTAACCAATCCTTCCGAGTTTTTGGAGTATCTTAAAATCGATCTTTTCCGGGACGATATCTTCGTCTTCACCCCCAAAGGTGAGCTTAAACAGCTCCCCAAGGGATCAACTCCCCTGGATTTTGCCTATTCCGTTCACAGTGAGATAGGAGACCATTGCATCGGGGCTAAGGTAGACGGGAAAATGGTTCCTTTGCATACGGTTTTAACCAGCGGTCAGGAGGTAGAGGTGGTCACCTCGCCGCACCAGAGCCCTTCCCAAGACTGGCTTAAGATCGTAAAAACCCCTAGAGCGCGAAGCAAGATCAAACATTGGCTGAGGTTAAAAAGATACGAGGAGAGCGTCAATTTAGGTAAAGAGATTTTCGAAAAGGAGCTAAAGAAACATAATATAAAGATCCCCACCGAATCGGAGCTTACCGACTTAGCCATGGGACTTAATTTCCGTGATTCCGGGGTGATGTTTTTTGGAATAGGCAATGGAAGCTACTCCATCCAACACATCCTGAGCAAACTGGTGCCGCCGGACAAACAGAAGGAGATACGACCATCCATTCTTCAAAGATTTGTCGACAAAGCCAGGGGGGGAGCCAAGGGGATCAGGGTTGGTGGTTTGGTCAATATGATGTTTCGTTTCGCCCAGTGTTGCCAGCCGGTGCCCGGAGAGGCGATCGTGGGATTCGTCACCCGGGGGCGGGGGGTCTCCATTCACCGTTCCGATTGCCCCAATACTTTGCAGATGCTAACAGAGGACGAGAGAAAGGTGGAGGTGGAATGGGATACGGGGATGGACCAATCTTTTATGATCAGACTGGACGTTCTGGTGGAGGACCGTAAGAATATCCTAAGAGACATAACCCAGGCCATCGCCGATACCGACACCAATGTTCGGGGAGCGGAGATCAAGGGGGGGGAGACTACCAGCATCGGCAATTTCATCATCGAGGTAAAAAACATCAGCCACTTGAATAAAACTTTGAAAAAGATAAAAAACGTAAAAGGGGTGATCCAGGTGGAGAGATCCAAGGGGGCAGAACGGATGGAGGAGTCACCGAAAGATGAAATCAAATGATTTCACAGTTAAAAACATCCAGGTTTTCAGATGGCTGACCTTTCCGCCTTTAGAGAAGCATAATCTGGTTCTGCACGGCTTCACCACCAGAAGCTATCCTGCATCCGGTGACCAGAATATAAAATTAGATCAATTAATCCAGAAGATCACCCGCATCCACCGGCCGGTGGTCTCCCTCCGACAAGTTCATCAGGACGAATGTGTGGTTATAACCTCAAAGGACAAGCTAAGAAGAGAGTATAGAGGGGATGCGGTCTTAACCGACCGGAAAGATATTTTCATCTCTATCCAGGTGGCGGATTGTGTTCCCATCTTCATGCTGGAGGAGAAAAGAAAGGTGATTGGTCTGATTCACGCGGGCTGGAAAGGGACGCTTTTAGGGATTGCCAAAAGGACCATCGAAACAGCAAGGGACCAGCTGGGATGTGAGCCCGGGGATTTCACCATATGGTTTGGTCCTTCCATCCGGAGCTGTTGTTACCGGGTTTCGGATGAGGTAGCTATCCTGTTCGACGATGAATATGTCCGTCCGTCGGCAAAGATGAGGGTGACTTTGGATTTGATCGGGATTAACCGGAAACAATTGTTGGGTTGCGGGGTAAAAGATAACATGATGTTCGCAACGGATAGTTGCACCTGTTGTGAGAAGAAGCTGTTTTATTCATATCGGAGGGAAAAAGAGAATATCGGCAGAATGGTTGGGTTTTTGGGATTGAAATAATACCATGTGAGGGAGGAGAGTGAAATGAAGAAACTATGGTTTGCTTTTATCTTTCTTTGGTTTAGCTCAAGCGCTTGGGGAATCACCGGTCTGGGCATAGGGATAAGAGGGGGATTGATCCAGAATTACTCTTACGATAAACTGGATTTGATCCCCACGCAAAATAAGGACCGGTTAAAGGAGATGCCGGTGGTGGGTGTGCATCTTAAAATCGGCACCTTGCGGATAATCCAGCTGGAGGGGTCCTTGGAATACGCCTGGAAGAAAAAACAGATAGTTTTGGATCAGAATATCAAAGCAGATTTCAGCATTAACGATCTCTCCTTTAACGGCACAGCTAAGTATATGTTCTCCTTCCCGGTTTTAAAACCTTACCTCGGTGTAGGTGTGGGTATTCACCGGATAGCTTACGGAATTTCCAACCATACCTACTCGGTTTATATCCCGGAGGATCAAAGCCAGATGGGATGGCACGGTGTGGGAGGGTTGGTCCTTTCTCCTCCGGTGTTTCCCCTAGAGTTTTTTGTCGAAGCCAGATACACCCACATCCCGACTAAAGAAAAAGTGACCCACTTCACCACTATTCTGGCCGGGGTGACTTATAACCTTCCTTAGCATACGTGGTAACCCAACCACCTTTACGAGGATGGAATAACATAGGATGTTCACGGAATTGATTCCCCGGGCTCATCGATCGATGATCAACGTCATAAAGTGTATCTTAACCAGCAAAACACGAGATTCTATTTTAAGAAACTATAATGCGATATAAAAAAACTAGAAGTTGACAAACTGAAGTGGTTTTGTTATAGTTCCAGGCAGAGTGAATGCTGAGCAGGAGGCTACAGTGAATAGGATATTTTGGATTACGATTGTTATGGTTTTATTTTCCATCTCCTCAGGGTCAGCCCAATTCTTGGGACAACTCAGTGCTGCCCCCACTCTGGATAGAGGTGATGCTCTATTGGGTGCGTATCTGGGGGTTTATGATAATGCATTCTCTTTGTTCGGACAGTTTCGTTATGGGGTGGTGACATACGTCGATCTGGGATTGAAGTTAGGGATGATCAATTACGATTCAGGATTAGGAAATAGCCGAACCGGTCTGACCTTGGGCGGGGACGTCAAATACTGGTTCATGGAGAAGCGTTCGGGGGACCCCCTGGATATCTCATTCAGCGTGGGAACGGAATATTTGAGCATTTCGGACTTTAACGTGATCTCCCTGGGAGGAAACGTCATCGCATCTTATCCCATCGACTATTATGAAACCAAGAGAGTCACCCCATATGGGCGTTTGAACGTTAGGTGGCAGAGAACGAGTCTAGATAAGCCCTGGGCCGATCCGGAAAAATGGAACAGCGGCAATGCCCACAGCAGTGATATGAACGTAGCTTTAGCTTTGGGAGCAGAATTGAAACTCACCGAAACTCTCAATTTAGTGGGGGAGTTGGAAATAGACGATAACGTGGGCTTTGTGGCCGGAGTTAACTACAGTATTTTTTAATGCCACCAAAATTGAAACTTAACCAAGCTCTGGATTTCCAGAGCTTTTTTTTGAAAAGAGAAAGGCTTTGAGTCTATTACAAGCAGTCATTTTGGGATTGGTTCAAGGGCTAACCGAATTTCTTCCCATCTCCAGCTCCGGGCATCTGGTCTTAGGGGAGTCTCTGCTCAAAGTCAAATTCGACGATATCAGCTTTGAGGTTTTTCTTCATCTGGGGACACTTCTTGCGGTATTGATTTTTTTCAGGCATTCCATCTGGAAGATACTATTGGCGGTTTGGTTCAGGACCAAATCGATGCTGACAGGCAGCGATACCACATCATATCAGGACGAAGACTGGCGGTTGTTTTGGCTGATCGTTTTAGGATCAATTCCTGCCGGATTAGTCGGGGTTGGGTTTAAAGATATTTTCGAAAAGAGTTTTTCCTCAGTGAAGATTGTCGCGGTGATGCTTCTTTTCACCGGTTCGGTTCTTTTTCTCACCAGGTTTTTCAAGGGATTAAGAGAAAAATTAAAATGGGGAGATGCTGTTTGGGTGGGTTTGGCTCAAGCCATAGCCATACTGCCAGGAGTTTCCCGCTCCGGCTTAACCATCAGCACGGGAATTTTCAGAAAGGTAGAACCGGGAAGAGCTGCTGAGTTTTCCTTTCTCTTGTCACTGCCAGCTGTTATCGGTGCCAGTGTGCTGGAATTGAAAGATGTGATATACCAAGTAAATATGGGTCAGGGCTTGAGGATTTACCTGGCTGGTGCAGTTATCGCCTTCATAGTGGGCTATTTATCCATCAAATTTCTTCTGAAAGTAATCAAAAGGGGTAAATTCCAGTATTTCGGCTATTATTGCTTTGCCTTAGGATTTTTCTTCTTGATTTTCACCCGTTAGCAATTTAGTCTTAATAGGTTTCAACGTTATATCATACTTTCTCTATCGTGCGAAAAGAGATCGAAAAGATTCTGGTCATTCGTTTCAGCTCCATGGGGGATATCATCCTTACCACACCTGTGCTGGAAACGTTGAAAGTGAAATTTCCCCAATCCCAAATTTATTTTCTGACCAAAACCAAATATTCTGATCTATTGGTAAACGATCCCCGAATTCATACTTTGATAGAATTCGATCCACACGGAAAGCACGAGGGTTTTAAGGGATTTAAAGGACTGGTGAAGGAGTTAAGGTTAATTAATTTTGACCTATTGATCGATCTGCACGCTAATCTACGAAGTTTCTTTTTGCGTCATCTGGTCAAATCCGGAATCAAAACAAAGTACAGCAAAAGATGGGTCTCCCGCTTTTTGATAGTTCATCTGAAATTCCTGAAAACCAAACATATTAATACTTTGGATTCTTATCTGGGGGTTTTTAAGAACCTTCAAATCGAAATCGAGAAAAGGATACCTACACTTATTTTGGGTCAAAATGATGCTGAATTCTCGGAGAAATTTCTCCTTGAAGTCGGTGTCAAAAAAGATGATATTGTGATAGGAGTACATCCGGGAGCAAGATGGGAGACTAAAAGATGGGATGAAGAGAAATTTGAACAGGTATGCCAAAATCTAATCCAGAACAAAGACTATAAAATTATATTGTTCGGAGATTCCGAAGATGAAAGATTAATTCGGGGAATGGCTGATCGTTTATCAGATTCTAAGGTTACAACAGCAATAGGATTGCCCCTGGGCCAGCTGATGAGTTTGGTTAAAAACTGTGATTGTCTGATCACCAATGATTCCGGTCCCATGCACATTGCGGAAGCCCTAAAAGTGCCAGTGGTAGCAATCTTCGGTCCCACTCATCCCAAGCTGGGTTTTACCCCGACCGGATCGGAGAGTGTGATTCTCTGTGCCAATGTCGAATGCAGCCCCTGTAGCTTGCACGGTGAAAGAAAATGTCACAAGAAAACAAGATTATGTATGGATTTGATTACACCCGATATGGTAGTTGAGGCAGTGGAGGATTTGCTAAAAGAAAAAAGGTCGGTTCGGAAGGATGCTTAATCGATGAAACAAGTCCTGTTTGCTATATTCGTTTGCTTTCTGTCTACCAATGTGTTTTCCCAAACCCAGGATTCTTCTTACGTTTCTAACACGGATTCTCTGGGGAACAAAGCATTAGTTGATACCATTCCGGTTGAACCTTCCAGGACATTCATTCAAGGCGATCAATTCAAAAAAGAGATGGCGAACCACTTTAATTTGGGTGGAGATATAAAGTATCAGGATATCGATAATTCAACCGGAGAAAGTTTCGGGGATTTGATGCGGATGAGGAGTCTTTTTGATATAGTGAGTACGGGACCGTCAAGTCAACCGGAAAATATGTATTTTGCCGGTGACGGAAGAGGAGGGAATATCTTCGTTGACGGGATTCCGTACCGACAGCAAGACCTGTATTTCCCTCAAAGAGGGGAGATGGATTTGAACACCATCTCCCTGTCAAATATCTCAGAGATTGAAATTCTGCCTGTGGGCTTAGCTAACAGGGGAGGGGAGGTTGGGGTGATGGGAGTTAATATCACTACCAAGGATTTTGACAGCGTAGAGCCATATTCCAGGCTACTGGATGATCGGGGACCGTACGGATTTCGCAGAACCTTGGTGGAATTGGGAAGAGGGCTTACCTCGAGGGGGAAATTCTATCTCACTACGGAGTTGAACAAATCTGACGGTTACACGACCAATTCGGATAATGACGGAATATCTCTTTCGGGAAAGAGCGCTTTCCATTTGAAAAAACAGATGGATCTTAGGCTCTCCGCTTATCAGTACAAAACCACCATGGGACTTCCTCTCTTCCCGGATTCAAGATTCCAGGATGTCAGGAAAAAGGTGAATAATTGGCGCTTTGATGTTTCCCTTAGGATGCAGGAAAATGAAAACTCAATTTCGGATTTCAATTTTCGCTTCGATAAACAAAACCAGGAAATAAAAAGCAGATCCTACGACTTGGAAAGTAAGAAGATCGACGAAATTCTTGCATTGGATTTGACCCAAACAGTATCATTCAATGACAGACATTATTTCTGGCTTGAGGGCAACCTGGAGAGAAAAAACCTTAAAGCCTTGAAGATGAAACAGGGGATAAACGCAGTTTATTTTTCATTGGCGGATGTGATCAAGGTGAACCAAAAGCTTAGACTTATTCTTTCATCGCGGATAGAAAAAAAAGAGGGACTTAAAGCTGGGCTCTCCTTATCCGGCGGAGTTGCGTATCAAATATCAAGTGAGGTGAAAGTGTTCTCAACCGGGGGAAGATTTGTGGGGAATCCGACATTGATGGACCGGTTCTGGTTTCCTTTTGCTGTTAATTTCCGGGATACAATAACAGATTACCTTGAGGAGGGTAACAGGAACCTGAAGCCGCAGAAGTCTTACTCCGCAGATTTGGGGGCGGGCATTCAAAAGGGGAATTATAAAATGAGTGGATATGCATTTGTCTCGAAAATCGACGATTACTTATTCTGGTCGAACGTCGACACTACTTTGTATTACGGTCACTTTAAACCGATAAACTCCCAAGCCAAAGTCTGGGGAGCCAATTTGGATTTAAGCGGCAAATTTCTCAATTATGTGACCTCATATATCTCATACAGCTTTAAACATGGAGAAAATAGTGAAAGAAAGACCCGTTTACCTTATTCACCGGATCATAATCTTTTCGGGCATATCCAATTCGAAAATGAGTATCTGAAAAGAGAGATTGGTATAAAACTCAGGCTTGAGACAAATGTAATCTCCGAGCGGTTTATGGACGAATATGAAAATGATAAACAGCCAGCAGTGGTGATCTTGAACGGTAAAGTTACCATCAGGTTTTTGGATTTTCATTTCTACTATATTGTCCGCAACGTCACCAATCAGAATTATCGACTATCGGGTGAATATCACATGCCTAAAAGAACTTTCTGGTGGGGATTTTATTGGGAATTCTTTGATTGACATATTCATTGCAAATTGAAGATTGCAAAAAGCAAAGTTCAAATTATTCATTAAGATTTTTGTTATGATAAATACGAAATGAGGTAACAGATGACCAGGGAAGAAGCGATGGTTTTAGTTCAAACGAAGGTAAAAGGGAAGAATCTCATCAAACACATGCTGGCGGTAGAAGCCATCATGAAAAAGGTGGCACAGCATGTCAACGAGGACGCGGAGATGTGGGGATTGACCGGTCTTTTGCACGATCTGGACTATGACGAAACGGTGAACAATTTCGATCGACACTCCCTTTTGACCTGCGAATGGCTGCAGGATTTCGATTTGGATGAGAGGGTACTTTACGCCATAAAAGCTCATCCCAAGAAAGTTGAGCCAAAATCCAAAATGGATTGGGCTTTGTTTGCAGCAGATCCGCTGAGCGGTTTGATTGTGGCGGCGGCTTTGATGCATCCGACCAAAAAACTGAAGAACGTGACGGTGGATTTTGTGTTGAATCGATTCAAGGAGAAGCGATTTGCCGCCGGAGCCAGCCGGGAGGATATAAAGACTTGCGAAAACATCGGGCTTTCCTTAGAGCAGTTCGTAGGTTTGGCTCTGGAGGGGATGCAAGATATTGATGAGGAATTAGGGTTATGATTTCCTTCTTTATGTTGGTGGTCAGATTTATCGAACCTGTAAAATCGAATCTTATGAATGCGATCTCTACCAAATACTCTTTCCAGAATAATGCAAAACTTTTATATTAGGATTATATTTGTTTTGGTTTTATCATTTTCTCTTTTTTCGCAATCCTTATGGAGTGGTCAGGAGTGTGAGGTTACCGTCGCCTTTCATCCTGCAAAAAAGGATACACTCAACATCCCGGACAAATGGCTGGCCTGGGACAAACTGGAGCATTTGGGAGTAAGTACTTTTTTCTCCGCCACGTTATATAATGTTTCGCATGATTTTTATTATAATGATCAAGAGTCCTCTATCTACTTATCATCCGGTCTTACCTTCAGCTTGGGATTGGGAAAGGAATTTTACGATCGGAAAATTCGTAAAGGCAAGTTCAGCTATAAGGATCTGGTGGCAGATATTCTGGGGATTGGGTTGGGACTTTGGATTGCCACCAGGTAGAACGATGGGTGTGTCAACCTTTAGGTTTTCGGGAAGATAAAGCAAAGCTTTATAGTCCAGTGGATGCTACACTATTTAATTTCTGGCACTCTTTTAACTGATTAATGAATACCCCTTCTTCACCAGATAAACGGGCAATCGCCGGATGGGTGATATATGATTTTGCCGACACCATCTACTCCATGAACATCGTCACCATGTACTTTGCCCAATGGGTGGTGGTGGACAATAAGATGGAGGATATTTATTACAGCATCAGTTATGCGGTCTCCATGCTTCTGGTAGCCTTCACTATGCCGGCCTTAGGGGCGGTCTCCGATGTGAAGGGGAAAAGGCTCCCCTTTCTTTTTGTCTTAACTTCAGGCTGTATACTATCTATATTCTTTTTAGGGATAGCGGGTAATAATCTCGATAACGTGGCTACCAAAGTCCTGGTAGCATTAATCCTTTTCGCCATAGCTAATTTCTGTTATGAAGGTGCGTTAACCTTCTATAATGCCCTGCTTCCTGAAGTCAGCACTCCCCAGACCATAGGTAAGGTTTCCGGCTGGGGGGTGGCTTTGGGGTATGTCGGGGCTATAGCGGGATTGTTCTTAATCAAACCATTCGTGGATGGTCACATCTTTGGTTTTAAAATACCCTTTGCCGAGGGGGGGAGACAGGATGCTTTCATCCCTACTGCCGTTTTTTTCCTTCTTTTCAGTCTTCCCATATTTTTCTGGGTAAAAGAAAATGTAAGAACAAGTGTAGCAATAATAAAAGTTAAAGATGCATTTATAAGAGTATGGGACGGAATTTCAAACACTAAGAAATATCCCGGAGTGCTGAAGTTTTTGCTGGCTAATTATTTTATCTCCGACTCTATCGCCACTGTAATCATCTTTATGGCGGTTTATGCCCAGCGGGTGATGGGTTTTCCCGATTCGGTGAAGATGTGGTTTTTCATCGTTGCCACCACCTTTGCGGTCATTGGCTCGTTTTTGTGCGGTTACGTAGCGGATTGGATCGGTCCCAAGAAGACCATGATATACGTGGTATGGGGATGGATAATATGCTTGAGCGTGGTGACCTTTACAGCCAGCTCCGCTGTTTTCTGGATAGTAGGTCCGTTCATCGGTATCTGTCTTGGTTCCACCTGGACTGCTTCCCGTCCTCTTTTGACCAGCCTGGTGCCCCAAGAGACCTTGGGTCAGTTTTTCGGGTTGTACTCCCTCTCCGGCAAAGTAGCTGCGGTCATAGGACCACTGTTGTGGGGTCTTGCCGTCCTGTATTTTAAGATAGATAATACAATGGTTCAAAAAATGATTTCGTTTTTGAATAACATCGGATTAACTTTACCCGGTCAAGTGATTACGACCATTCAATATCGTTTTGCCGTCGCCATTTTAGTACTGATGATGATAGTAGGTTTGGTCATTTTGTATAAAGTGCCGGACCGGTTTAAAACAAAAACTTTATAGTTAAATCTTAAAAAAGTTGCCATGAAAGGTATATTGGAGTGTAAACCTTTGGATTTACTAAAATAAGAAAATAGAGCTGAAACTTTATATTCCTATGATTCTTCTTAAGGAGTGGTTTTGTCTGATTGGCATGAGTATGTTGGAGTAGCCCACATTCATTCCTCCGATTCGGACGGGAGCGAACCGGTTCCGGAGATAATAAAGATCGGTCAGGAGATAGGTTTGGATTTTCTTATGTTCTCCGATCACCTGACGCTGAATGCTCTTCATCTGGGACTGGAGGGGTGGCATGGAAACACTTTGGTACTGATCGGCTATGAGATACACGATCAGAGAAACCAGAACCACTTTTTGGCATTCAACGTGAATGAAGTTCTTCCGGGGGAGCTTTCCGCACAAGAATATGTTTCAGCCATCCGGAAGCTGGGGGGACTGGGGATCATCGCCCATCCGGACGAGATCAGGGAGACACCCAAATTCCCGCCCTATCCCTGGACCGCCTGGAAGGTGGAAGGATTCGACGGTATAGAAATCTGGAACCAGATGTCGGAATGGATGGAGGGGATAGCTTATGCCAATCGTTTCAGGTTGTTTACTTCTCCCCGCAGATTTTTAACCAGCCCCACTCCCAAAACCTTGGAAATCTGGGACGAGTGTAACAAGCAAAGAAAAGTGTGCGGAATCTGCGGGGTGGATGCACATGCCCATCCCTTCAGATTAGGTCCTTTCAAGCTGGTTATCTTCCCTTATAAAGTTCAGTTTCAGTCTCTCCGTTTGCATCTGTTATTAAAAGAACCACTTTCTTCAGACAATCAACTGGCAAAAAAACAAGTTATAGACGCTATCCGGGGATGTCACGTTTTTGTCTCTAACTACCGCCAGGGGGATGCTAAAGGGTTCTTATTCTATGCACAAAACAAAAATCGAAGGGCTGGAATAGGAGAGGAGATATCGTTATCCAATCCGGTTTCATTTAGGGTCAGCACGCCACAAAAATGCAAGATCAAATTAGTCTGTGACGGGAGGATCGTCAAAGAGGAAACAGGAAAAATCCTGGAATATTCCACGACCGATCCGGGTAATTTCCGGGTGGAAGTATACAGAGGTAAAAAAGGGTGGATCTTTTCGAACCATATACGGATTGTAACCTTTGTCGAAGCAATTCAATCGCAGATGGAGGATGAGAAATATCAAAATTAAAAAACAAAATGAAAAATTACAAATCAAAATTTAAAATTTATGCAAGTCTATGAGAGGCAATTTTTAATTTTAAATCGAGATTTTGAATTTTCATTCACCGTTAACCCCGCTTTAGGTGGTATGTTTTGACCTACCCTCCCCATCAAGTGGGAGAATTTACTATGACTCGGTTCGAAGTTGCCCGCAGGCGGCGAAGATGTCCTCCCCCTTGCTTCGCCTCAAGGTCACGGCAGGACAGCGGGGATAGAGGTATTCTCTGAAGGCTAATATCTTCTCCTCGGAGGGTCTTTCGTAGGGTAAATCGGGGACGGGGTTGTAGGGAATGAGATTGATCTTGCATCGAATACCTGCTACTAATTTGGATAACGCCAGGGCATCTTTTTCGGAATCGTTGATGTCTTTTATCAGCACATATTCAAAAGTAACTCTTCTTTTGGTTTTTTTGTTGAAAGTTTTTGCCGCTTTCATCAATTTATCCAGGGGATGTTTCTTGTTTACCGGCATTAACCTGTTTCTTTTCTCATCGGTGGGTGCATTCAAGGAAATAGCCAATCCAAATTTCATGTTTTCATCCGCCAATTTTTCAATCATGGAAGGGATGCCGGCGGTGGATAGAGTTATTTTCCCCGCAGTCAAAGAAAGTCCCATCTCGTTGTTCATTATCCGCATAGCCTGAAGGGTGTTATCGTAATTCATAAGCGGTTCACCCATCCCCATCAATACCGCGTGGGTGGCGGGTTTGAAAGCAGTCATAGCCAAAGCCTGGTCCACGATCTCGCCGGAGGTTAAGTTTCTTTTGAAACCCATCTTTCCGGTGGCACAGAAGGTGCATCCCAAAGGACATCCTGCCTGGGTGGAAATACAGGCAGTAACCCGTTTTCCCTCCAGCATCAAGACCGATTCGACCTTCTCCCTATCATTTAACTCGAAAAGAAATTTCTCGGATATGTCTTTCTGGGAGGTCTGACTCTTAACCAGCTTGATATTCTCTATGTAAGCTATCTGGTTTAACCTATCGCGCAGGTCTTTTGAAAAATCACTCATCTGGGAAAAATCTGTGGCTCTTTTAGCATAGATCCATTGAGCCAGTTGCCGCGCCCGGAATCTCTTCTCTCCCAGGTCATCCAACATTCTTTCATAATCGTCCAGCCAAAGCCCCTTCAGATTGATTTTTTCCTTGCCCTTTTTCATGAGATTTGCTTCCTGAATATTTATTTAATTCTTTCAGATTATCAGGGAACCAAGTATTTTATGTTTATATACCCTAAAGACTGCAGATTTATTTTTAACAAAACTACTTTGACTATGTTATAGAAAATTTACCCCTCTTGAGAGCTTTTACTGATTTTACGATAAAAACGGCTCTAAGTTTTGGATTTCTTCTGGTCAACCTGATAATTTTCGATAGCAGTTCTGTTTAGGCGGTGGATGCTGTCCTGCTAGCGTAGGTTCCTTGTTTGTTTTTCCCAAGACATAATGGGGGTACTTAAAAGAAAATATATTTAAAGATTCCTTTGCAAAACCTGGAATAAGTTAGTATAATTTCCAAGTATGGATATAAATCGAAACCAAATTCCTGGCAAACGATCCGGATCAATATAATGTGATTTGTTAATTTAAGCAATAGGAAGGAGGATAAAATCAATCCATGAAAAAAATACATTTCGTCCTGCTTGTCGTTGTTGGCATTGCTTTGCTTTTGTTCAATTGTGCCACCACCGGTCCCGGAGGTAAGAAAAGTTTAATCTTGATCTCCACATCGGATGAAGTCTCCATCGGACAGAGCATGTCCAAAGAGGTGGAAACTCAAAATAAGGTGGTAGACGATCCGGTAGTGGCTAACTACATAGATGGAATGGGTCAGAAATTAGCCAGCCTTTCCGACCGAACCGACATTCAATACCATTTTAAAATTCTGGAGTCTAAGGAGATCAATGCTTTCGCCTGTCCCGGCGGCTTCATTTACGTATACAGCGGTTTGCTGAAAACCATGGACAACGAAGCCCAGCTGGCAGGGGTTATGGCACACGAGATTGGGCATGTGGTGGCAAGGCACGGGGTAAAGAGACTTCAGCAGGTTTTGGGGCTTCAGGTGCTTCTCTCCGTTGCTCTGGGTGAATCCAGCGAGATCACTCAACAGGCGGTTGGCACGGGCGTGACGGTGATCCTACAAGGTTACAGCCGACAGAATGAATATGAAGCGGATTATGATGGTGCCCTATATATGACCAAAGCCGAGTACAATCCCCAGGGGATGGTCCAGCTTTTTCAGAAATTCGTTGAGATGGAAAAAGACAAAAAAACCACGGCACTGGATCAGCTGTTTGAGTCTCATCCTCCCTCTACCGACCGGATAGCCAGAGTGGAGGAGGAGATCAAGTCGTTCAACTTGAGGGAAAGAAAACTTGTTTTCAATCAAGAGGAATATCAGAATATCAAATCACGGTTGAAATAAGTGGCTCTGATAAAAATGTTATCGAAAATCTCTAATCGCACTTGAATTCTGTGGGGTTTTTCTTGCGTCCGGTTTCGTATTTCGGTTTGGGCTGCGGTTATTTATCGTTTATCGTGAAATCGTCGTAGGTTGTCGTGTTAAACTCCCCCCGAAACCATTAGCCGAAACTCAAAACATTTTTTCTAACCAATATGTAATGTGGGAACAGTTCGGATATATACTGAGTTGATTTAAACGTTAGAAAGGAAAGTGAAATGACACCCAAACCAACGACGTTGTCAAAATTGGAATTCCATCCTTTGACCGCAAAACGATGGAAGGATCTGCTAAACCTGTTCGGAGAACGGGGAGCCTGTGGGGGTTGCTGGTGCATGTGGTGGAGGATGACCCGGTCCGAGTTCAACCGAACAAAAGGGGAGGGGAACAAAAAAGGATTGAAAAAAATTGTGAATTCGGGGGAGGTCCCCGGAATTCTAGCATATGCCGGAAAGGAGCCCATTGGCTGGTGTTCGGTGGCTCCGCGGGGAGCTTTCTCATCTTTGGAACGTTCCCGAGTACTGAAAAAAGTGGACGATAAACCGGTCTGGTCGGTGGTCTGTTTTTTTGTAGCAAAGCCATTCCGATATAAAGGCGTCACCGTTGCTCTGCTAAAAGCTGCCACAGAATACGTCAAAAAACAGAAGGGGAAAATCGTGGAGGGATACCCGGTGGAACCGAAGACTGGGAAATTTCCGGACGTATTCGCCAATACCGGTTTGGCATCCGCATTCCAGCAGGCGGGGTTTAAAGAAGTCATGAGAAGGTCGAAAACACGGCCGATTATGAGATACTATATCAAAGATTAGAAAATTATGGTCTGGTATTCGGTTCGCTGCTTCAACTACTGAATGCTTCATTCATATAACACAGTGGTGGGAACGGAGAAGAGCATGTGGGTACCATTCAGCGGGTATGAAGAAGAGGTATTATTGTGAGACATTCATTCAAGACCGGTTTTAGTTTTGGCTTAACTTCAGGTATAATCACCACGCTCGGATTGATTGTTGGTTTGCATTCAGGCACCCATTCCAAAATGGTTATTTTAGGCGGGATATTGACCATAGCGGTGGCAGACGCATTTTCGGACGCGCTGGGCATCCATGTTTCGGAGGAATCGGAGAACAGGCACAGCATCAAAGAGATATGGGAATCGACCATCGCCACATTTATGACTAAATTCCTCTTCGCCATGACTTTTATTGTTCCAATACTTATCCTTAAACTCTCCACCGCTATTGTGGTGAGCATCGTCTGGGGATTGTCGCTTTTAACGATCTTTAGCTATTACCTGGCAGACGAGCAGGAGGAAAAACATTGGAAAGTAATAGCAGAACATCTGGTTATAGCCCTTCTGGTTATTGTCATCACGCATTACTTGGGGGATTGGATCGGATCAAAACTCTCTTAGAGATTTTCTAAGGGAGATTTATGGATATTCAAGTCGGTTTTTCATATCGTTGTCGGATATAGAGCATGATTGTCAAAATCCCTGTATGTATTGAAATCGGTCCACAAGGATCTGGCGTATTTGTGCCGGATTGCCCGGGCTGCTGGGTCTATGGTCACACCAAGGAGAGTGCGCTAAAGAAAGTCAAGATTGCCATAAAACAATGGTTTGACTGGTTGGAGGAACATGGAGAAAGCTGCTCCAAAGCCAATCGGAAATTTGAGATCGAAGTTACGGAACGGATGCAGGTGGGCTACAATCCCGTAAAAGCCGGTAAGCCGGAGCCGCTTTTCTGGTCGGAGGTTTTACCGGTCAAAAGGGACGATATAAAGAGAACAATTCGATTGATGAAGTATTCACGACAAGACCTGCTGGATTTGGTCTCGCATTTGACCAAAGAGCAGCTCGATTTCAAGCCACCGGGCCTACCTCGCTCCATAAGAAATTGTCTAAAGCACATAGCATACGTGGAATGGTGGTATGTCAACCGGCTTAACATCGAGATGCCCGAAAAATTCCCCAAAGATTTATTTGGACTAATGAATCACATCCGAGAGCTGGTGGTTGGGGCTTTAGAGAAAATTCCCAGGGAGAAGATGAGAGGGGTCTATCAGCCGGTGAAATATAAAAGCCCCACCTGTGATCTATGGACAGCAAGAAAAGTACTGCGAAGGCTGGTAGACCACGAAAGATTGCACACCCGATACATACAGAAGGTGCTGAAAATGAATCCCGCAACGTAGAGAATATAATATGAAATTCCCCACGATATGGCATAACGGTATGGAGCTATGCTGTGGAGCTGAAAAGTACGAATGTTGCACTGCACCCAACTAAGATTTCCTTTTGCCATGCTCATCGTACCTACGCTATTTCCGTCAGCTTGGGCGACTTGTTAGTTGCAATTGTCTGTCATCTCAGCAAAACGAGTTTCTTTGTTTTAGTAAATGAACCAGCTTGCAAACGGTAAAAATAAACTCCACTTGGTAATCTGCTCGCATTAAACTCTACTGATCTCTTTCCCGCTTGCTCTAACTTATCAACGAGTGTTGCCACCTTTCTTCCAAGGATGTTGTATACCTGTAGATGAACATGCGCCGATGTTGGCAAATAGTATTCGATATTTGTTGTAGGGTTAAACGGATTAGGATAGTTCTGGTGTAGATTAAAATCAGAGGGTTTCAACTGCTCTATTTGCTCTTTAACACTGCTAGGGGATTCAAAACGCCACCAATTCCCAACCGCTAATGGGTAATATCCCAAACCACCACTTATTGAGTAACTTGTTAACAAGCTAGTATCACCAAGGAATATAAATTTCACTGGGCCAAAACCATCAGCATCATAACCAATCTGCACTAGGCTATCAGGAATTGATTTTAGGTGCATCTCGATAACAATTGTTTCAAAAGTTCCTGCTGGAACAGTGACCGTACTTGTATCTACAACCTCAGCCTTCAACGGTTCGTCAATCCAAGCTGTCCATGTATCCCCTATATTGACCGAGCTTAATTTTACCCGATAGGTACTATCAGGAAGAGTATGGAAGCTATCTTGATATGACATCTTAAAAGCATACCACCTAAGATGATTGTTTTCCTCAAACATAAAATCAATTTCGAGTAATGAATCATTGCGCAACATGGTTTGGTAGTAGCCGCTGTGTCCATCCATTGTGCCCACGCTGTCTATTTTCCATTCATATGTTTGCCCGTACAAAAGGGGAGAAAATGCAATTTGGCTTGTGATTAATAATATGACAAGCATTAATGATTTTTTCATCATGGTTTTTTTCCTTTCTCAATTGTTCTATGATAATTGCACTTAACCTTGTTTATATTGATCCGCATAATAGAATAGACTCTATTTAGAGTGCTGGTGATACGCCTGCAGGAAATTCATCGTTTTGATCTTAAGCATCTATATAATTCATTATAACCGTTTATCCAATTTTGTCAACTTAAATTACATATTTTATTCGATTACGTTATGTCAGGGCTTAATCATGACATATATTCCCCCTCACCCCCACCCTTGGTGTGATTTTCGACCTACCCTCTTCTCCCTCAAGGGGAGCGGAAAACTTAAAATCCACTCTGTTTGCCTCATTCATTATAGACATTTATGCAATCTTGTCAACTTTTAATTTGAATTATTTGTTCGATTATGCTGCATAGAGGAGAGTCTTGACTTTCTTGGAGCCCGGCCAACGAATTAATTCCGAATGACGGATAGAAATAATGTCCACCTTATACAAATTTACTACAGTTTCGGTGGTGAAAAGGATGGCGTCGGAATATATGAGGGGAGTAATGAAAGAAAAGTAAAGAGGAACCTATTCCTTTAGATACAAAATGATTAATTATTTAACTTTAAATTCTAACGATGGAAAAAATAAAAAATGATCGTCAGAAACACCAGAAACGTCAGAAACACCAGAACCACAAATAGCTATGTCTTGCAATATGAACGTTTTATCTCATTTCGAAGAGTGATTATGAAAATTCAAAAACGACCATCCTTATCACCAGAAAGGTCAGAACCACCAGTATCACAAGTCGGCTATTTCATCCGGTGTGAACTTCATACTTGTTTTCCAAGGACAACTGAAAAAATGAAAAACCATCCTCCCTAAGCCCCCCAAGTCCCCCAAGCCCCCCATGCCAGGCAGTCACTCTCCCCACTCCACAAGTTCTTGGATGGAGCTCCTCCTGAAGTAAAAGCGGAAGGTTCCGCTTCGATTTGAGGTAAATATATGGGATTAGCGCTTAAGGTCGGTTTGCGGAGTATTCTGCCGCAGCTGAGATAGATAATTCATTCCATTCCGGGCATCGGTATTGTTGGGCCAGATTTCGAGTGATCTTTGATAGTGACGAGCGGCGGATGAGTAGTCCTTCCTCTGGACCTGAATATAAGCCAGGTGGTTGTGGGTCTTGGCTATTTCCGGATCGGTCTCCTGCAGATGACGAATGATTTTCAGATCATACGGCACCATATCCCCGGCGCTGATGCCGCGGGAAAACTGAGCTTCAATAATCCGTATTGTGATCGTATCATCTTCATAATCATCCAAAGAGCGGTTAAGCATGTCCATATACGACAGGTTGACGTCGGTCTGGTTCGTCAGAGTCTTTTCAAAAGCCTCCAGCGCCTCGTCGTATCGATTGGCACCAAGGTAGAGCAGACCCAGCTTACGATATACCAGACCCTGGTCGACCTTGGATCCTATGGCTTCCTTGTAGCAGCGAATCGCCTCCTCTGTTTTCCCTTGCCGCTCCAGAACCTCACCCAGATTGAAACTGATCAGGTCCTGGCGATTGTTTTCCAGCCGCGAAGCGGCTTTAAGCACTCGTTCCGCCTCCTGGGGGACGCCTGAGTACGTGTATGCCACAGCCAGATTAATCATGACGTTCACCCGCTGGGGAGTAATCTCCAGCGCCTTCCGGTAATAAGCGATGGCCCTGTTGTAATCCCCCTGATGGAGAAACGAATCACCGTATTGCTTGTAAGCCCGGGATTCGGCCTGGACACCCTGGTGCCCCAACTTTTGCAGCCACTGTGGATTGGTAAGCGAAATGGCGCCGAATGATATCAATGCCAGCCACACCAGCACCAAAAACCAGGTGAGAACGGTCTGCCGGCGCGAGGGCGACCAGCGACGGTGCGGACTACTCTGGGGTGAACCATCAGCACGTGTGGTGAAGAATAAACAGCACATTCTTCCCCTCGTTTTTTAATCGATTGAACAGCTCGCACGCCTGTGAATTCTCCAGGATGATCACCTGTGTGCCTCGCTGTAGGTAATGGTTGTAGATGAATTGGACCGGAGCTTTAACCGGAAATCCCTGCCCGCCCTCTCCTTTGGAGCCGCTGGATATAACAATGACGTCCGCCCGCTGCTTCATGAAAAAATTCTGGTCGCGAGAATTGAAAAAGTGCTTCTTATCCACCAGACGGATGATCCCGTTCGGGAAGACCATAACATCGAAGAAAGGTATAGGAATACCCTTATAAACAGTCAGTCCGTGTGTATGGTAGACAATATTATCGGATCGATGCTTGATAAAGAAGCAGGTTTGCAGCAGGAAAACGCATACAAACGCAGCAATCAGAGCGAACTTGAAAATCCGATTCTGGGTGAGTTGTAACAGGAAGAGGAATGCCGTGAAGCTCAGCACGGTCAGCAAGATTACGTAACCTAAATATTCGTATTCAGACAGAAGGGAGCCGTAACAGAGAAGCAGCAAAGCAAAAGCGAACATCAACAGTAGCAGGCTGGGTGGATGTTTCAAATAGTCCAGCGCTCGTCGCTGGCGGATGCGTTTCCACTGCTTCGCCAGAGTACCCGGTTCGGTCATGATCAAGTACAGAAAGACTATACCCATCAGGCTTCCCCACAGGTCCTTGGCGATGTCGCTGACATCGAAGATCCGGCTGCTCATATACATCTGAAACACCTCGTCAAAAGCGGATAAACTCAGAGCCACCAGGTAAGTGATCCACATGATTTTAGCGGGGGGAACCTTTCGCGGCGTTAAATCCCGGTACACCATATATGCGAAAATGCCATAGGCGAAATAATGCCAGTTTTGCTGAAGATCATAGAAGTGGTGATCGAAGTAATAATCGGTAATCTGCTGTGACAGAGCGTTCATCAGCACGACGATCACGACAGCCAGAACCCGGGGCAGGGTGAGGTAGGTACGAAACCTTATCAGTAGCGCAATCACAAAAACAACGGCCAGGATGGGTAATATGGGGAGTTCCGTGTTTCCTAATTTGAAGGAGGAACTTGAGATCTCGGCGATCTTCTCAACCAAGAAATTCTGCAACAGCACGAAAGGCGTAGCCACCAAAAGCATGCCGTACATAATCGCATGCAGGCGCGTCGAGTGTATTCCATGCGCTTGGGCTTTAGGCATATTTCAAGGTTGTGTCAGACTCTTCCGGACGGGTCTTTAAAGTCTAGACCTATTTTGAAAATCCCCTTCTCCCTACCCTCTCCCGCAAGAGGGTGTGTCAGAATTTAGGTTTTTGTAGCCGCAGACTTTAGTCTGCGAAATCGAGATGTTGAATTCTAAAGACTTACGCAATCTAAAGATTGCGGCTACAAAATCAAAACATATACGTCAGTCACCAGGAATCCCCTTAGGGGAAAGAGTAAGCTTTTGATGCAACATTTGAAGATCGGTATCTGATAAATCCACTCAGTCTGCATCAATCATTATAAACGTTCATGCAACTTTGTCAATTGTTTTTCGATTTCGCCAACGTACCCGGATGGAACACCATTTGCCAGCGGCCATCGAGTAATTTCCAAATGGAGCTTCGCAATGAGAAGGAGGGCGGCTCAACAGATGTGCTGTTTTGGACTGCATGATAGGTTACTAAAACTACGCTCAGCGCCAAAGAAAACACTTTGAACTCCGTTAGCGATATTTGAGTAAGGGGCTCCTGCTGCAAACTTTAATATTGTCAGGAGCTAGGACGAACCCCTAAGCGGGGGGACGGACATCCCAGTCTCAGTGTCAGCCTGTAGGTATGCATGACATCTGATCTCCGAACTAAACTCTCGTGTTACAGCTCTTTTGCAGACGAAATGTTGTGGTTTGATCAGGTTGCGGCTCTGGTTTTCCGACAGTGTGGTAGCCATTCCTCTGCCAGAAACGCAATGCTTCAGGATTGTTCCCCTGAACCGCCGTAAGAATCGTAGTTACCCGTGCATCCTTCCTGATCTCATCTTCTACCAGCTCGACGATCATCGTCCCTATTCCCCTTTTGCGAAAAGACTCAACGATCATTAAGAGAGAAAGGAAGGCAACATGAGGGTCCCCTCTAAAGTTACTCGGTATAAAATCGACCACACCGATCATTTCGCCAGCCGCAGTGTAAATGCCACAGAAAACGCCGCCTTCACGCTGCGAATTCTCAATATCCTTCAGCACCATCACCAGGGATGCGGTCGGCACAGCTCCCAACGCCAGGAAATCCTCACACTGCCGGTACACGTCGAGGACTGCACCCAAATCATCCGGAGTAATGGTTCGAACTTCAAGGGAGTTATCGCGAATCAACATTATCACCTTCCGAAAAGTTGGTTGCTGAAACGAATTTCAACAGTATCGAGACCGCAGGACTCTTGATTTGCGAACTAACGAGTAACTCTCTGACGAAAAGCAAGAGCCTCCGGAAGTTTATCCGTACAGATCTTGGGTATTTTCAACTCCCAAATAGCGTTCAATGCCAGATCGTCATTTACATCCCAAGAGTGGATTTCTATACCATGCCGCTGAATACTCGTTACTACCTCCGGCGAAAGCTGGGTGGGGTGCAAGTGAACCGCTCTGGCCCGGGCTAACTTTGCCCGATGAATAGCCAGAAAGGTGACCACATCCGGTTTCATCCACTCCTCAGAACGCGGAAAAAGCAGATCTGTGGCCAAATCAGGACAACGCCGGTGAATATCAAAAAGTAACATCGGCTCGTAGGAGGTGACTTCGATGGTTTCCCACCAGTGCTTGAATTGGCGCAACACAGATGCCACTTTTTCCGATGATTCCGGTTCCGGTCCCTTTATTTCAATCTCCAATCCTATTTTTCCGCCAAGGGTTTCCAGAACCTGATGCAGAGTAGGGATACTGAAATGACCGCTATTGAAGTGCCGTAAACCCTGGAGCTGCTTCCAGGTGTATTCAAAAATAGGACCGGATAAAGCGGTGATTTCATCCAAGTAGAAGTAATGATATACGACCGGTACTCCATCCGCTGTTAGCCGGACATCAAGCTCAACGGCATCCGCACCCAATTCCATTGCCCGTTGAAAGGATGGTATTGTATTCTCGGGTGCTTCACCGGGAACACCCCGATGAGCGACGATTTCGAATAAAGCCATTTTATCTGTTTACGATAGGTTGCACAGCATCAGATTTTCAGCCACAGAACGAGATGCATCAACGGCGCGAAGGCGTCCGCTGCATGCAATTGTTATGAGAGCCTTTCCATCAGGACGTGTGTATCGCTTTCACTGACGATTCTGAATCCCAATCTCTGATAGAACTTAAACGCACGGCTGTTAACCTTCAGCACCTGGAGCCGGACAGGAAGCTTGGAGGCTGACGCATCCTCTATAATGCGAATCATACAAGCCGCACCGATGCCTCTGTTCTGGTACTCCGGCAGGATAAACATCTGGCTGACTTTCACGCAATCCGGTTGCTGGACTAGAGCTAATATCCCCACATCGATGCCCGACACCTGTATCACCTGGAAGTCCTGCGCTGCAAAACGTTTCTGGTGTAACCGACGTTGTTCCTCCTCGTTCCAACCCCAGACCTTCTCCACGTACTTTTTGAATGCCGCCTTCTTCGTCCGATAGGCAAACTGGCTATCATCCGCCGTTGCCTGCCTCAGTCTCAGATTATCCATGTCCTAATATTGTCCCGTATCAACCGTCGCTTGAGGTACGAGGAGAGATGCTTGTTATCCGAATGACGATAACAAAGTGAATAAAGCTCATGATGCCAGCATATATAACCGTTCGAGTACATGCAGTAGTTAATTGACTACCTCTCGATCCTACTTGTCGCGTTCAACCGGATCTTCGTTCGCCTTCCTCTTCCAGTACCGGTACACGTCCCCACCTAACTTCGATACATAGTGGGAATATTCAAACCCGAGCTCGATCATCTCCCGTTTGGGGCCATTTGGCTGTTTCTCAGTCTCCTCACCAGGGCAGTCGATAATGAAACCCCCGATTCTGGTTACGCGACTCATATACCGGAGTTCTTGCTTATGGTCCTCGCCGAATACGTGGCCGGAGACGACGATGTCGAACGATTCATCAGGGAACGGCAGCTTCTCGAGTATGCCGTCCACAACGAACACGTTCTCAATCCGCAATCGCTCCAGCTTTTCCCGCAAGTACTCACGGAGTCGGTCGACAGGTTCGCAAGCATAGACCCACTTCGCAAGGGGCGCTGCTGCTATGGCCAGTCTACCGGTTCCGCTGTCGATATCCAGTATCGTCTTGCCGGTGAAATCCGTTATGGACAACAGCTTCTGTGCGTCCCAGGCCTTGATGTAGGGAAGCTCATCCGTTATGGCCGGATACAGATAGACGATGAAGGTATCCAGAGCGTCCAGCACGTAGGTTTCACATTCCCGGACATGTTCGGGAGAAATACCAACGGGAGCGCTCCCGGCCAGCGTATCATAATATTCCCTACGGTCCGGACACTTGCTTCCGAAGTACCAACACACGGTGGGATTCGCGGCGAGTGCTATGGCAAACTTCTGGTTGAACTCGGGATTCTTCATGTGTGAGATGTAGCGGACGATCCATGAGTCCATCAGCAGCAGTGCGTTGAATGAAAATGCCTTGGCATCGATCCAGCCATATGACATAGCTTCTCTGTCTCCTATACTTCACATGCTCCCTTAGTGGTGGATTCCACTGCGATAGTCACTAGGATTACCTGAACGGGGAAGAGTAAGCTCCTGATTCAACATTTAAAAATCGCAAAAGCCCCGCAAAGTGGGATTTCCGCTCTACTCCAACAAGCTTTTGCACTCCTAAAACACTTTTCCCATGCGTCAGTCACCAGGATTCCTCGTGCTGAGAAGAGTAAGCTCCCGATGCTATCTTCAAAGCCCACTATGATAAATCCACTCTGTTTGCATTGTTCATTATAACCATCTATGTTTTCTTGTCAACCATTTTTCGCTAGCAATAAAACAAAAAAGGCGTCCCAGTTTTTTTGCTGAGACGCCTTTGTTGTATCCTATTGTTTCTCTTACCAGGGGTCGCCGGGAGTTGGGATTGGACCGTGCTTGTATAGGTAGTTTATCAAATAGATCACGTCCTGAATGTCTATCATTCTATCCGGACCGTTGACATCAGCAGATATGGGATGAGGAGGTGGAGGACCTTCTTTGTATATATAATTGATCAAGTAAACCACGTCCGATACATCAACCAGCTCACCGTCAAAGGTAACGTCTCCGGGCAAAAACTTCAAAACCGGGAATTCACCGGGTGCATACTGGGGACAATAGCCCTGGGGTTCGGTGGTGGTGAACAAAAGATGATTCATCGGTGGAATATAGGTCGAATCAAACTGCACCAGCCCGGTTTCATCGGTTAAAGTGAAGCAGAGGGTGAGGAAAAGACCTGCCGTGGGAGGGATGGGTGGATCATTGACCGGAATCAAAGCGATCAAACCTTTAGGCTCCACACTATCCCCCTTTATTATCCAAAGTGAATCTCCAAAGATGCTCTCCCGGAAGGTGATCGAATCGAATTCAACCGGTCCGGAGGTAGTAAGAGGAATGAACATTGCGCCTACCGAGTCACTATTGGATACTCGAATATGAGCATAGACTTTACCCGGACCGCTGGGGAGGGGAAAGTAAGCATAAGGACCGCTGGGTATGGGATAGTAGGTCAGGGCTTGAGAGAAAGAGACCGAATCCGGCACTCCCGGATCATTGGGGTCATGTTCGCAGGTCAGATGGAATTCACCTCTCCGGTATTGCGGGGTATAGGTGACTGAATCCTCCCGGGTGAAGAGAAGATGCTCCTGGGGCTGGGGGGAGTTAGCGGTGGTATCTATGATCAAATCACCGGTATCGGTGGTGGAGAAATAGAACTTCACCAGCATCCCCCGACCATCCGGTATGGACTGCTGGAATCCCACCTGAGCGGTCACCAGCACCTTCTTGTTCAGATTGTCTATGTTTACCTGCTTGTTGACCACGTAAGTGATCCGGCTTCCGAAAAAGCTGGCGGAATCCAGAACCGCAGGTCCGGTCCAGGAAAGGGGTACCTGTAAGCTAATGATAGGGGTGTCGTTTCGGAAATAAAGCGGTAAGATCGCCTGCCCCCCTGAGGGTGGGCATGGTACCAAAAGCTGTTTGGACCGGAAGAGAACCGAATCCGGACCGTAAGGATCGTTGGGGTCCTGGCTGGCTTGGCTCAAATCGGGAAATAAAATCGCCCCAAATAAAATCATTCCCATCAAAATTAAAACCATCGTTTTCATCTCTTTCTCCTTCCTTAAAACAGCGATATATAGATATAGTTCAGACAATGACTTATCTTCAATCTTTTCTTTTGGAAAATCTAATTATCCGCCCAGATAATCTAGGTATAATATAAAGCATGAGTTTATATAGTCAAGGAAAATATTCCCATTTTTTGATAGATGGGAAGATATTCTGGAGCGTATGATCTTTCTCAAAAATTGAATTTAGGTCAGGTTAGACAAAAATTGTATTTGATCAAGCTTAATACTTCTTTACCCATCAGGTTAAAATACCGAGAAGCATTCCCAATATTGATTTTTCTGTAAAAGAAGATGCTTAGATAAAGTACACTCTTATCAAATCCGCAAATAACCGAGACAAGTAATCCGTATTTGGCTTAACATGAAACGATGTCCTAAGCTGATTTTATTTTTGACACTTCTCCTGTGGTTGATTAATCCCACGATATGCTCTTGCGGTGAAGACCTCAATTGTTCTAACCCCTCTTTCCACGAAACTAACCACATTGACGATAAGCATTCGGATGGCGAATCAGATAGTCCCCAGTGCGGGTTTTCGGCTGGTTGCTTTTGTTCATGTGCTCACCAGATATTTATCCCCAAAGAAGATAAGTTGTTTTCTTACCAAGACTTACGTAATTTTTGTCTACTAACAACACTTGTTATTCTAATTGATCAAATCCACTTGAATTCTATTGATCATCCCCCCGAGGCATAATTAAGCCTCTTTTTTTCCCTTTTTTCTAACATCTGAATTAACCAAAATAGCCGGAGGTCTAAATGACCGGACGAATAGCTTTGTCATTTATAGTTCTATTTTTGTCGGTGGTTTCAGGTTCAGCCCAAGAAAAAAATGCCTATTCGCTACAAGAAGCGATTGATCTGGCCTTGAAAAACCATCCCAGAGTTTTAATAGCACAAAGGGGGATTGAATCTGCAAAGGGAAGAAGGTTGCAATCATTCTCACCTGAGAAGCCAGAGCTTTCGTTTGCCTGGGAGGGCATTCCTTCCGGGGAGCCTCTAAGCCGAGCAAACGAAAGAAGCATACATTTAAGCCAAAGCATTGAATTTCCTTATAAACTTCTGCTAAGGAGGGACGTGTTCAACCAGGAAATCGATATCGTTAGGGAGAATCTCAACCGCACCAAAGCGCTTATTGCGGTCGAGGTAAAAAAGTCTTACTATCGGGTGAGTTATCAGACCAAGTTAGTCCAGACTTTGGATTTCACCTTAGAGCTATTAAATCAATTCCAAAAGGCGACTCTTTTCAAATATCAGTCCGGAGATTTACTCTATTTCGAAGTAGTACGTGCCAAGGTCGAAATTGCGAAAACACAGAACGAGGTTTTAGAGGCAAAAAAGGAATTAATCTCAGCCAAAATGGAATTTAATTTGCTCTTGGGCAAAAAAGGTTCTGAAGAGTTTGAGCTAGCAGATTCCTTAGCCTATGTCCCTTTTGATAAGAGCAAAGAAAAGGCCGTAGAGGAGTTCGTCCATCAGAATAGAACCCTCAAAATAACGCAGCTGTCCAGGGAAAGGGAGAGCAAAAGCTTGAGCTTAGCCAAGACCAGTTTTATCCCGGATTTGCATTTTTCCGGAGGATATCTGAGCGAAAGCGGAGGGAAGTTTATTCCCTCATTTGAAGTCGGCTTCTCTTTGCCATTGTGGTGGTGGAATCCCAAAGGACAGATTCAAGAAAACAAAGCTAATTTGCGAATTGCTTACATCCGGGAGCAAGCTATGGAAAGGACGGTAAGAAGTGAGATCGAGAGTGCCTATGATATAGTGAAAGCTTCTCAGGAACAAGTCGTACTTTTTGAAAAAACTCTTTTGAAGGAGATAGGTGAGGAGCTAAAAGCAGGCATAAACAGTTACCAATATAATCAAATCGATGCTTTGGGGCTTTTAGATATTTATCGTACCAATAAAACCACACGGATTGAGTATTATAAAACTTTATTCAATTACCTCTCCGCTTTAGCAGATATGGAGGTAAGCGGAGAAGAAACAGAATAGGAGGAACGACCATGAAGCAGATGACCTTAGCGTTTGCAATCTTTAGCATTCTCTGGTTTGGGGCAGGTTGCGGTGAGTTGAATAATCCTTCAGGGGAGGTGGCTGCTAAAACCAGCCACCAAGAAGGTGGATTCTGTAAAGAGCACGGTATGTTGGAAAGCGAGTGCACCAAATGTAATCCTTCTCTGGAAGGAAAGGTGTTGATTTCCCCGGAGAGACAGTCGTTGAGCGGGATCAAAACCGAAAAAGTCAAAATCAGATCGTTGCCCAGGGAAATATCTGCCACAGGAAAGATAAACTATAATGAGAAGAAATTAACCCATCTTACCTCTCGCGTCTCCGGACGGGTAGAGGAAGTTTTCGCTTTTCTCTATAGTAGAGTAGAAAAGGGTGAATCTTTAGTTTCCCTTTATAGTCCCGAGTATCTGGCAGTACAATCAGAATATATCCAAGCAGAGGAACGACTAAAAAAAGCAAAGCCCAGAAACGATCCCGAAGAGGAGGTCACAGCCGGAGCAATCTTCCAATCCACCAAACAGAAGTTGATCATTCTGGGTGTCTCGGAAAAGGAGATGGTCAGGTTGGAGGAAACACACACGATTCAACCACATTTACTCATTCAGGCTCCATTCTCTGGAACTATTGTAGAAAGTAATGTGACCCAGGGTAATTATGTGGACCAACAAACCAACCTTTACAAACTGGCAGACCTTTCCACGGTATGGGTAATGGCGGATGTGTATGAGAAAGACATAGCGGACTTAAAGGCGGGTCAAGTAGCTCAAATAACTACTCCAATTTATCCAGATGAAATATTTACCGGGAGAGTGGAATCGATAAGCGACGTTTTAGATGAAAAGACCAGGACTTTTGAAGCAAGAGTGGTGCTTTCTAATCCCCAAAGAAAATTAAAGCCGGAGATGTTTGTAAATGTATCCATCATCACCAAAAACGATTCGTCCTTAGCCATACCCAAATCCGCTGTTTTAATGGATGGAGAGAAAAATATCGTTTTCATCTCCACAGATGACCAGACCTATTTTCGTCGAGAGCTGCAACTGGGCAATGAGAGGGACGGCTTAGTCCAGATAATAAGTGGTTTGAATCCGGATGAAAATGTGGTAATCGAAGGAAATTTTTTGCTCAAATCTGAACTTTTGAAATCAGAAATGGGCGCGGGCTGTGCGGAATGAATAAGTGGAGTCTTTTCAAAGACACCGATTGCTGTCATTGCAAGCGTAGCGTCCAGACGGACGCCCGTATGGGTGAAGCAATCTCGCTTATCAATAATTAATAGATTAAAGATTGCCTCGCCCCAATATTTATTGGGCTCACCATGGCATTTAAGGCATTTTCCATGTCATAAAATTGTGAGGATAAATCCTATGAATAATTTCATCTCTTTCATATTTAGACAAAGGCTTCTGATCATTCTCTTTACTTTAATAGTTATAGTGGGGGGAGTATACGCTTGGAAGAAACTGCCTATCGATGCCTTCCCGGATGTAACCAACGTTCAGGTAATGATTCTCACCCAGGCACCAGGATTAGCCCCAACCGAGGTGGAAAGACAAATCACTTTTCCGGTCGAAGTGGAGATGAACGGACTTCCGGATGTGCAGTTAGTTCGTTCGCTCTCTGTAGTTGGTTTATCTCAGGTGGTGGTGATCTTTGAAGACGGGGTGGATATCTATTTTGCTCGACAATTGGTTTTTGAGAGAATTCAGTCTGCAAAAGAGGGGTTGCCCGAGGGATTTGAGCCAGAGATGGGTCCGATAAGCACGGGGTTGGGAGAGATATATCAGTATACATTAGAAAGTGAAACCGGCGATCTGACTGAATTGAGAACGGTTCAAGATTGGATCATAAAACCGCAGCTTCGTTCCACCCCTGGCGTAACCGAGATAAACTCTTTCGGGGGATTCGTAAAGCAGTATCAGGTTATAGTCGATCCGGATAGACTGCTCAAATATGATTTAACCTTGGAACAGGTTAGTGAGGCTCTCACTCTAAACAACGCTACTGCTCCAGCCAGCTATATTGTAAAAGGACCAGAACAGGTGATGGTTCGTGGAATGGGATTGATCAAAAGGCTCTCCGACATTGAAAACATCGTGGTAGCTTCGCATGAAGGCACTCCCATTTATGTTTGGGAAGTTGCAGATGTAAGGATCGGTCATGAAACCAGATTTGGCGCGGTGACCAGAGACGGCAAGGGCGAAACCGTCTGTGGGATGGTTATCATGCTAAAAGGGGAGAATTCAAAAGAAGTGGTGGATAGAGTCAAAACGTCCATCGCCAACATTCAAAAACGCTTGCCTGCAGGGGTAAAGATAAACACTTTCTATGACCGCACTGAGTTGATCAGAGCTTGCATAAGCACTGTGTCAAAGGCATTGTTAGAGGGGGGGATATTAGTCATTATCGTGTTGTTTCTCTTCCTGGGTGATTTTCGCACCGCGACAGTGGTTTGTCTATCCCTTCCACTCTCCGCCTTGATCTGTTTTATGCTGATGAAATGGACCGGGATGACCGCTAATCTCATGTCTTTGGGCGGATTGGTCATCGCTATTGGAATGATTGTGGACGCCAGCATTGTGGTGGCAGAAAATATCTTCAGGCATCTTTCCGAAAAAAGGGGAACGACTGAAAAACAGAGAATCATGATCTCCCGAGATGCTACCTTTGAAGTTGCCCGACCGGTGATGTTTGCCATTTTGATTACCATCATCACCAAATTACCCTTGTTTGCCCTCCAGGCGGTCGAAGGGAAAATGTTCAAACCTTTAGCCTTGACTTTAATATTTGCCATGAGCGGATCCCTTCTGATTTCTCTCACCATAGTGCCGGTCTTAAGTTCTTTTTTCATAAAGGGGAGTAGAAAAGAAGGGGACAACATAGCCTTAAGAACGATCAAGAAGCTCTATCGACCGGTTTTGAATAAGGCGATTAAATATAAAAGAATCACCGCCATATCCGTGGTGACGGTTTTTATAATCTCCATCTTTCTTTTTAGATTTGTGGGAACAGAGTTTCTGCCTTATTTGGATGAAGGCTCCATTGCTTTGAACGTGGTCAAATTCCCCACCGTCTCGTTGGAGGAATCGAAAAGGATCGGAGTGACTTTAGAAAAACTGCTTTTGGAATTCCCGGAAGTTAAAACCGTGATCACCAAAACCGGCAGAGCGGAGATCGCTGAGGATCCGATGGGCCCGGATCAGAACGATATTTTCGTAATGCTTAAGCCAAAGAAATTCTGGAAGGCGAAATCCAAAACTGAATTGATCGAAAAAATGGAGGAGAAATTAAGCCGGATACCCGGACTGAAACTGAATTTCTCTCAGCCCATCGCTTTAAGAGTGAATGAACTGATCTCCGGCATAAAATCTGATGTCGCGGTTAAGATTTTCGGCTATGACCTGGACCTGCTTCAGCAGAAAGCAGAGGAGACCGAACACATAATTGCTGAAATCAAAGGAGCACATGACGTTAAGGTGGAACAGATCTCCGGATTTCTCCAGCTGGATATTGATATTGATAGAAACGCCATCGCTCGCTATGACTTAAATGTCAGCGATTTGAATGAAATTATTGAAACCGCTATTGGTGGAAAAGCTGTGGGCAGTGTATTCGAAGAGGATAAAAGGTTCAATTTATCGGTAAGATTCCCTGAAGATAGAAGAAATGACGAAAGAGCCATCGCCAATATTCTTGTATCCACACCTTTAGGTCAGAGAGTCCCTTTAGGACAATTAGCTAACATCAAGATAACCGAAGCTCCTAATCAGATCAGCCGGGAAAATGGGATAAGGCGAGTGGTAGTAGAATGCAATGTCCGGGAGAGAGACATCGGTAGTTTTGTGGCGGAAGCCAAGAAAAAGATTGAGCCGGTGGAAAAATCTCTACCTTCCGAATATTTCATCGACTGGGGAGGGCAATTTGAAAATCAACAGAGAGCCATGAGGACACTCTCCGTAGTTGTGCCGATCGTGATTTTCCTCATTTTCATTCTGTTATTTTCCGCTTTTGGTTCGTTGAAACCGACGATATTGGTGATTATGAATCTTCCTTTTGCTTTAGTGGGTGGGATACTGGCGGTATTGATTTTCAAGATCACTTTGAGTGTATCCGCGGTGGTCGGTTTTATCACCCTTTTGGGCATAGCGGTCGCCAATGGAACCGTGTTAGTCTCATTCTTTATTCAATTGAGAAAAGAAGGATTACCATTAAAGGAAGCGATAGTTAAAGGATGCGAAACTAGATTAAGGCCTTTGCTTCTCACCAGCTTAGTGGCCATATTAGGTTTAACTCCGTTGTTATGGGCGTCAGGACCAGGGGCAGAGATACAGAAGCCACTGGCAGTAGTTGTCATGGGAGGGTTACTCTCTTCCGGGTTCCTAACCTTGATAGTATTGCCTGCTATGTACGGTTGGTTTGAGAAAGATGAGGTGGAATTTTAAGTAAGGAGGAAATGATAAATGAAAAAAATTGAGGCTTACATCCAACCATTTATGTTACAAAAAGTCACAGACGGTTTACACCAAATCCATATTCATGGGATGACCATATCCGAGGTCAAAGGATTTGGCAAAGAGAAGGATGAGTCCTATCCGCATCATTCTAGGGACTATGTGCTTGAATTTACACACAAAGTCAAACTGGAGATTATCTGTCGGGATGAAGATGTAGACAAAATCGTGGAGGTTATAAAAGAAAATGCACACACCGGCAGGAGAGGGGACGGTAAGATATTTGTCTACAATTCTATCGAAAAGGCGGTAAGCATTCGGACCTTTGAAGAAGGAGAGAGTGCTATATAGAGACAGCTGAACCAGTAGGGAAGGACTGCAGAGACACCGTGGTTCTAACCTGAATCCGTATAGTTTGATCTCAATTTGGAAAAACTCATTCTCGAAGGCGAATTCTAACGTCATCTCAGTCAAGAACACAATTAAAAATTTTCTTTTTTTCCTTTGCTTCCCGGTTTGAATTTGTTATATTTTTCACAAGCGTTGATGGATTAAACTATAATTGGAGAACTGTCTGACTTAAACCAAGCATGAAAATCGGAGGTGAGATATGACGTTTGATGAGAGACTAAAGAACGTCTCCATAATCGGTGCGGCAGGTAAAATGGGGAGCGGGATTGCGCTGCTTTTGGCTCAGGAGATGGCGACCCAGAAGATCAAGCCGGAGAACAAGAATAAGACCTTTCGCCTGCATCTGATCGACATCAACGAGTCGGCTTTAGACGGGCTTCAGAGTTACCTCAGGAGTCAACTGGTCAAAGCCGGGGAGAAGGTTACGGTCATGCTGAGAGATCTTTACAGGGACCGGGCGGATCTTATCGAGAACTACGACATGATCGACGCCTTTGTCAATGATGCCATGTCGGTGGTGAGGTTGGGAACAGATCTATCTGAGGTAAAGGATTCCAGTATAATCTTTGAGGCGGTTTTAGAGGATAAGGATTTGAAGGTGGATTTGCTAAAGAAAATCGACCGATTGGTTAAACCAGATACCGTCTATTTCACCAATACCTCATCCATTCCCATTAGCGTGTTGAATCGGGAGACTAATTTAGGGGGGAGGATCATCGGATTTCATTTCTACAATCCTCCGGCAGTGCAAAGATTGGTAGAGCTGATTTCTCCCGAGTCGACCAAACCGGAGCTTAAGGAGATGGCTTTGGAGATGGCCAAGAGATTACGCAAGAAGATCGTTCCAGCCAACGACATTGCCGGTTTCATCGGCAACGGGCATTTCCTGCGGGACGGGCTTTATGCCATCCGCGAAGCCAAGAAGCTGGCGGGTGAGTTCACCCTTCCCGGCGCACTTTACGTTATGAACAAGGTGAGCCAGGATCTGCTGGTGCGTCCCATGGGGATACTCCAACTGATTGACTACGTGGGAGTGGATGTCTATCAGTGTATTTCCGAGACGGTAGCCGGTTTCATCAAGGGGGAGGATTTAAAAGACGATCTTTTGGCAAAAATGACTCAAAAGAAGGTGTTGGGCGGTCAATATGCGGACGGAAGCCAGAAAGACGGATTTTTGAAATATGATAGGAATCGACCGGTGGGTATTTATGACATAAATAATGGAGAATATAAGACGTTCGATCCCAACGGCTGGAGCGGCGAGATCGACAAGAAGCTGGGAGCATACCCGGTCGGAACCATCCCCTGGCGGAGCCTCTTGATGGACCCTAAAAAAGAAGAGAGACTCTCCGTATACTTTAAGAATTTGAATGCTTCGGATACATTGGGTGCAAAACTTGCGAAAGCTTATCTTGAAAACTCAAAACAGATCGGTGAATTTCTGGTGAAAACCGGTGTGGCGAAGTCAGCTCAGGACGTGAATGACGTTCTTTTGAACGGGTTCTATCACCTGTATGGACCGATCAACGATTATGTCTAATTGAACAGGTGTCGAAGCTCGGTTGTCGGTGGCGATGCTCGAATCGCAAGTCGAAGTTCGTCTATCGAAACTCGGATTTTTACGCTGAGACTATCTTAGAACTTTGGTTTTACGAACATCGTACCTCGAAAGACGAGCTTCGATATGGTTCATCAGATTCACCACAAGCGAGCATCGAAACCGATGAACGATTCACGCAAACGAGTCAATTAAGGAGGTAAAATGAAGAAACTAAGAAAACCGGTATATGCCGCTGCAGGCTATAATACTGTCTCCTTCGGATCGGGCAGAAAGGAATTCAATCCCAAGAAGCCCCGACCGGGATTAGAGGAGTACATAACCGAGGCAGGTAAAGGAGTGATTGCTCAGATCAACGATCCCAATAATATCGATGAGGGGATCATCAGCAACTTCATGGCAGCGCGTTTCAACAAACAGGGGAATCTGGCGGCCATGATTCCTATGATTCATCCCAGTTTGGAATACAAGCCATGCACCCGAGTAGAGGGAGCATGTGGTTCTGGCGGTTTGGGTTTATATACTGCGGTAAAGAGCGTACTATCAGACGTCACCGATGTAGTGTTAACTATCGGGGTAGAGGTGCAGAATACGGTAAAGGCGGTGTATGGAGCGGATATTTTAGCCGGAGCGGGACATTTTCGAGGAGAGAGAAAAGAGGGACATGTCTATTTCTTCCCGGCAAAGTTCTCGGATCGGGCAGGCGCCTGCTACCAGAAGTTCGGCTACGATTACGTACGCAAAGGGATGGCTCACTGGTATGCCCGGGCGATCACCAATGCCCGGAAAAATCCCAAAGCCCAGGAATATCACAATTCCATCGAAGATCTGTTCGCCGCTGGAATGACTCCTCCTAATCCGAAAGCTTTCTGCGAGCACATAAACATTTATGATTGCTCCAAGGTGTCGGATGGCGCCTCGGCTTTGATCTTTGCTTCAGAGGAAGGGCTGAAGAAGATCGGGCTGACCAAGAAGGATGCAGTGGAGGTGGTGGGCTGGGGGCAATCGCAAGCGGACATTTCCAAAAAACCGGATGATTTGACCAAGCTGACCACCACCAGAAGGTCAGTGGAAAAAGCATACGAGATGAGCGGTTTAGGCCCCAAAGACATAGGCGTGTTGGAGGTGCATGACTGTTTCACCATCGGTGGTCTGCTCCACTTAGAAGCCACCGGAGTGACGGGTTATGGCGAGGCGGCAACATTTGTGGCTGAGGGAAAGACCGCCATGGACGGAGAGATGCCTACCAATCCCACCGGTGGACTGGTCGGATTCGGTCACTATACTGGCGGGACGGGAACCAGACAGGCAGTGGATCTTCTTCACCAGCTCACCGGCAAGGCGGGTGATTGTCAGGTTAGGATTTCACCCAACCGGCCCTATGGTATGCTGATCAGCATGGGTGGAAATGACCGAACAGTTACCTGCATGATATTCAGACCAGCAGCTTGATTTAAGATTGTGGAGAAAATTTAATACCAGAACAGGTTTACCCAAAGGTAAACACTCCAACAGTAAAATATTAATGCGCAGAAGATAGTTTATCCCTCTGTGAAGATGCAAAGCCGTGAAGGCTCCGCTACGCAGTGACAAGAGATATGTCTAAATTTCGCGAAGCCGTTAAGGCTTCGCTACGCAATATGTGAGGTAATAAAAATAAGGAGCGCTATATGGATTTTGAACTAACTGAAGAACAAAAGATGGTGAAAGAGGCAGCAGCCGATTTTGCCAAGAACACCCTTTTGCCCAAAGCCCAGGAATTTGACGAAAAGGAAGAGATTCCCAAGGAGATCTATAAGGAACTGGGGGAGCTGGGATATTTGGGGATGCTTTTACCGGAAGAATATGGCGGCTCCAATCTGGATTTCGTCAGCTACATCTGCGCCATGGAGGAATTTGCCAAAGCATGCGCAGCTTTGATGATCTCCCTTTCCGTTCATAATTCATTAGTATGTAACGCTATTTTGAATTTCGGCACTCCAGAGCAAAAGAAAAAGTATCTTCCAGCATTAGCCAGAGGAGAGAAATTAGGTGCTTACTCTTTAACCGAGCCGGGCGCAGGGACGGATGCAGGCGGATTGAAAACGACTGCGATACTTCAGGGCGATCATTACCTGGTCAACGGAACCAAAACCTTCGTCACCAACGGCGGGATTGCGGATCTGTTCATGGTCTTCGTTTTAACCAAACCGGAGCTAAAATCCAAGGGTGTTTCCTGTTTATTAGTGGACAGGGGAACTGAAGGATTTTCCATCGGGGTTAAAGAGAAGAAGATGGGGTTGAGAGGATCGGACACCAGAGAGCTTTCTTTTGCCGACGGAAAGATTCCCAAAGAGAATTTGCTGGGGAAAGAGAATGAGGGATTTAAAATTGCGCTATCCCTTTTGAATTCCGGCAGGATCGGAGTCGGGTCGCAATGCGTAGGCATAGCCCAGGCAGCATATGAGGAAGCATTGAAATACTCCAAGGAGAGGGTTCAATTCGGACAAGCGATCTGCAATTTCCAAGCTATCGCTTTCAAGTTAGCTGACATGGCTGTACAGATTGATGCCGCCAGGCTTTTGGTATACCGGGCAGCATATCTCAAGGATAAAGGCAAAAAATGCATCCAGGAAGCCTCCATGGCAAAGCTTTTTGCCTCGGAAATGGTCAACCAGGTGGTGAACGAGGCGGTGCAGATTCACGGCGGATACGGCTATATGAAGGAATATGCTGTTGAAAGATATTTCCGGGATGCACGGGTGACGGAGATCTATGAGGGAACATCGGAAGCGCAGAGAATCGTCATCTCCCGAGAACTGCTGAAGGATTAGGTGGGGCAAAGAATTTATTTCCGTTAATTCCCCCTCACCTTAATCTTCTCCCCAGAGGGGAGAGGAAATGAAAAAGAGGTGTCTTCGGACAGAAACACATACAGAATTAACCATAGGAAAACCACATGAGAATTTCCAAGGAACACGAGGAATTTAGAAAGAGAATCCGCGAGTTTGCAGAAAAAGAGATCGAACCGAAAGCCAGGGAATTAGACGAAACCGGAAAATTCCCTTTCGAGACCATGAAGAAATTGGGGGAGATGGGGATTCTGGGAATGGTAGCACCCAAAGAATATGGAGGATCGGGTTACGACACTCTAAGCTATTCCCTTGCGGTGGAGGAGATCTCCAGGGTGTGCGGTTCCACCGGCATCACCGTGGCAGCGCACAACTCTTTGGGGCTTTATCCCATCTATCTTTTTGGAACGGAGGAACAGAAAAAGAAATATATACCCGATCTAGCTTCAGGCAGAAAATTGGGTTCCTTCGGTTTGACCGAACCGGGCGCAGGCTCAGATGCAGCCGGCACAAAGACCACAGCTGTTTTGGATGGCGATTCTTACGTGGTCAACGGGAGCAAGTGTTTTATCACCAATGCCAGTGTGGGAGAAACGTTCGTAATCACCGCGGTAACAGACAAAGCCAAAAGTTACAAAGGAATAAGCTCCTTCATTTTGGAAAAGGGGAGGAGGGGTTTCTCTGTAGGAAAAAAAGAGAACAAGATGGGCTTGAGGGGTTCCGATACGTCTACTTTGATTTTCGAGGATTTAAGAATCCCCAAAGAGAATCTTTTGGGCAAAGAGGGGGAGGGATTCAAACAGTTCATGATCACGCTGGACGGGGGTCGCATCAGCATCGGCTCCATGGCTTTGGGTATCGCCCAGGGAGCGTTCGACAAAGCTCTGGAATATTCCAAGGAGAGAGTGCAATTCGAAAAACCGATCTCTTCCTTTCAAGCCATTCAATGGAAACTTTCGGATATGGCCACCCAGCTGGAAGCCGCCCGGCATCTGATCTATCACGCCTCCGAACTGAAGGATAAGGGTGAGTATTTCGTCAAGGAATCGGCCATGGCCAAATTATACGCCTCGGAGGTGGGAAGATACGTTTGTCATCAGGCCATCCAGATTTTTGGAGGTTATGGTTATATGTCCAGCTACCCGGTGGAAAGATATTTCAGGGACATCAAGCTCTGTGAAATCGGAGAGGGGACTTCGGAGATTCAACGGCTGGTCATAGCCAGGGAGCTATTGAAATAATTTCGTATTTTCTGGTAAGGTGGATATATATTCAAAATTCATAAAAAGAACAGAATAAAATATGCAGAAGGAGGGAGGGATGGAATTCAAGAATATATCGTTAGAGATCAAAGACAAAGTGGGGATCGTCAAGATGAACCGTCCGGACGCTCTGAATGCTCTCAATACGGAGACCCTACTGGAGTTGAGCAGAGTCATGCACGACTTAAGTTTCGAGAACGAGAATATCCGGGTGATCATCTTGACCGGTGAAGGGAAAGCATTCGTGGCAGGGGCGGACATAGCGGAGATGAAAGATTTGCTCCCGCTTAAAGCTCGAGAATTTTCCCAGTTAGGTCAGAGAGTTTTCCATTTCATAGCGACCCAGGAGAAGCCGGTGATCGCCGCAGTCAACGGTTTTGCCTTGGGAGGGGGATGCGAGCTGGCGCTTGCCTGCGACATCCGCATCGCTTCGGACAAAGCCAAGCTGGGCCAGCCCGAAATAAATCTTGGCATCATCCCTGGCTTTGCAGGAACTCAAAGACTCTCTAGACTGGTGGGAGTAGCCAAAGCGAAGGAGTTGATCTTCACCGGTGACATGATCGATGCCCCGACGGCATTATCCATCGGTTTGGTCAATCAGGTTGTGCCAGCAGATCAGCTTATGACCGTTTGTCTGGAATTGGCAAATAAGATCGCATCCAAAGGACCCACTGCTATCAAATTAGCAAAAACAGTAATAAATCAAGGAATTCAGGCGAATCTTTCCACTGGCAGTTCCTATGAGAAAGAAGCATTCGGACTTTGCTTTGCCACCGGTGAGCATAAAGAAGGTATGTCAGCATTTTTAGAGAAGAGAAAACCGAACTGGTAAATCATAAAAAACCTCTCCCCCTGTCCCCCTCTCCAAATCAAAGAGAGGGAGAACTTGTGGTATGTAACATAAATTCGTTACTATTGTATTTGCCTGAATTATCACACTTACTGACAACAATGCTCAATAAATTGAGCAACTACCTTCACCCTGAATATATGTTATAATCCACTTGAAGAGGGTAAGGTAACAACTACAATCTTTAATCAAGCATAATGTTATATGGAAATATTTAAATCGCTGGCTAATGACGAGCATGAGCAGGTGGTCTTCTGGTCGGATAAGGTAGCCGGCTTGAGGTCCATCATCGCCATCCATGATACCACCCTGGGTCCTGCCATCGGCGGGGTGAGAATGCATCCCTACAAGTCTGAAGATGAAGCGTTAAGGGACGTCCTTTTGCTCTCCAAAAGCATGACCTATAAGTCAGCTGCGGCGGGAATTAATTTAGGTGGAGGCCAGGGAGTGATCATCGGGGATCCGCTTAAGGACAAAAACGAGCTGGTGCTTCGATCATTCGGACGGTTCGTGGACAGTTTGAACGGTCGATACGTTACCGCTGAAGACGCGGGAACAACGGTGGAGGACATGGAGATCGTCCGCTACGAAACGAAATACGTGACCGGGCTCTCCCGAGCGGTGGGGGGAGGAGGCGATCCGGGTCCGGTTACCGCCATCGGCCTGGTGCATGGTCTTATGGCTTGTGTGGAGAAGGTGTTTGGTAAAAAATCGCTGGAAGGTTTTTCGGTCGCTATCCAAGGTTTGGGAAACGTGGGCTACCACTTAGCCCGGGAGCTATCCGAAAGAAAATGCAGACTGCTGGTGGCGGACGTGGATCAGAACAAAGTAAGTTTAGTAGAGAAGGAATTCGGAGCTGAGAAAGTCTCACCTGACCAGATATACGATGTGAAGGCAGACATTTTTTCCCCTAATGCCTTGGGCGGGGTGATAAACGACCAGACAGTCGACCGGCTGAAAGTGAAAATAGTGGCAGGGGCAGCCAATAATCAGTTGGAGAATGACCGGCACGGGGAGATACTCCACCGGAAGAATATCCTATATGCCCCGGATTTTGTGATCGGAGCGGGGGGATTGATCAACGTGGTGAACGAATTGGAAGGTTACCATCAAGAGAGAGCTTTAAAACAAGCAAGGGGGATTTACGAGATATTATCTCGAGTGCTGAATCTGTCTGAAAAAGAGAATATTCCTCCTCACCAAGCTGCAAATCTTTTGGCGGAGGAGAGAATAAACCTAGTGAAGAAGTTCAAGCAGAGGGTGAAAGAAGGGGGGAGTTGTAACTGAAATTTAATCCACAATTAATACCCGAAAATACGGTTTTAGTTAATCGTTTATCATGACGAAACTCGGCATTCGTATATTAAAGAAAAGGGGCAATTCCCCGCCTTTGGTGGTTCGACCTTCATTCAGCTTTGCTTCAGGACATGTGCTCACCATCCTGAGTAAATCGAAGGACGGGATGTTCCGCTTGAATTGCCCCAACCAAAGTCTTACCCCAACCTAATCAAAGCATGACCAAACAATTTAAAATCTTGAGCATCAATCCCGGCGCCACCTCCACCAAGGTGGCGTTGTATTTGAACGAGAATCCCCTCAAAGTGGAAACTATCAGACATTCCACCGAAGAATTATCTCCCTTTAAAGGGACATTGGATCAATTGGAGTATCGCCAAAAGCTGGTTTTGAAATTTTTGGAATCCTACCGGATGGAGGTAACTGATCTTTCTGCGGTGGTGGGGAGAGGCGGTCCATTTAAGGCACTGGAGAGCGGCACTTATCCGGTGAGCGAGAAGATGCTTTCCGACATCAAATCCGGGAAAGTTCAGGCGGACCATCCTTCCAATCTGGGAGCATTGATCGCCCATGAATTGGTTAGCGGTACTGGCGTTCCAGCATTCATCGTAGACCCGGTATCGGTAGACGAATTCATTCCCGAAGCCAGAATATCCGGATTGCCGCAGATACCCCGGATCAGCCTGGGACATGCTCTGAATACCAAAATGGTGGCAAGAAAGGCGGCCAAGCAGCTGGGGAAAAGATACGAGGAATTGAATTTGATCATCGCACATCTCGGCTCGGGAATCAGCGTTAGCTCTCATCTAAAAGGGCGGATGATCGACGTCAATAATGCCAACGACATGGGTCCTTTCTCACCGCAGAGAACCGGCGCATTACCGGTTACCGGTTTAGCCAAACTATGCTATTCCGGCAAATATACTCAAAAAGAGATGATGGATTTGCTCACCAAGAAGGGCGGGCTTTTGGTTCATCTGGGGACGGACAACGTAGAAGAGGTGCAGAAAAGAATAGACGAAGGGGACGAGAAAGCAAAATTAGTCTACCAGGCAATGATCTACCAGATAGCCAAAGAGATTGGGGCGATGGCAACAACTTTGGACGGCAAGGTAGACGCTGTGGTTATCACCGGGGGTATTGCCAATTCAAAGAGATTGACCGATGCGATCACCCGGAAGGTTGAATTCATAGCACCGGTGCTGGTCTTTCCGGGCGAGGATGAGATGGAAGCGCTCACCCGGGGGGCGCTTAGGGTGCTTAGTGGTGAAGAAAAAGTCAAGGAATACTGAAATTTGCCACTTAAAAGGGTGTAGATATATGGGGATTAGATTATATTCCAAGACATTTCTGTAGAACACTTTTTCTCTTAATGATTGAACGAGTTTGTATTAAATTCGGTGGAATCAGTGTTTTGATGGACTTTGTCGGTTGAAGTGATACAGGACGTAAAAAGTCTTAATTAAACTTTATATTCCCTCAAAAGAAGTTTCAAGATTCTTAATTTTCTTCAATTTTTATCTTGACTTTTCCTTAAAAGAGCCTATTATATTAGATAGGGGAAGTTTGAAGTAGCGCTTTTCTTTTTTGGCTTCTGTTAAAGGGAAAGACAGAGAGTTCAACGCCCTTAGGTCAAAGGACGGAGGAGCGTAATCCGTCTGAAAAGCTCTCAACCTTTAACTCTAAGGAAAAAAGATGAAGACAAAACTAATGGTTTGTCTGATTTTTCTCTTGGTAGGGTGGATGTTTTTGGCAGGAAAGAGTAATTCTGCAGAAGTGAAGCGCAAATCGTTTAGAGTACCCATATCCACTATGGCTCCGGCACCGGAGAACTATATTCCCCCCAGACCTCCTTCTAAATATCCAGTTAACGGCATAAAATACACCGCAAATTGCGCCAGTATAGCTCCCGAAATAGGTATCAAGATCGAGCATACCCAGGTAGGGGACACCTGGTACGACTTCCAGAAGAACGGCTCCATGGGCCGGATGATATCAGTGACCAGTGGTGGTTTTCGCCATATCTCCTGGATGTATACCAATGGTGTCTATCCAGGCGTTCCTCGTTATGTAAAGGGGAACTGCGAGCCTGCGGGTGGCGGCTGGATCGGTGCCATGAACGTAGACGGAGGTACGACCAACGCCGGATACTCGAACCAGTCCCACTTGGCGGATGGAACACCGCTGGTGATCTATCACCGCACTGCCGGAAGCCCGATTTGGTCTTGTGCCATAACCGCAGACGACGCGCCGTGCGGCGGTTTCTTCAGCCGCCACTGGGACATTCCGGACTACATCACCAGCGCTCCTTCGGGACAACGGGGGTTGTGGCCTCAGGCGGAGGTGAAGCATGACACTGCCACGGGGAGGGATTACATTCACGTGGTGATGACGGAGGGGAACACTGCCGGCGGAGTACCGGTGATGGTGGCGTATGAGCGTTGTTACATCCAAGACGGTCCTGGTTTGTTGGACACAATGATCTGCCAGAGTTTTCAAGGAGGCTCGACCCAAACATACAAGGTGGTGGCGGGAGCCAATGGGGGAGGGGTTTTGAGTCCCATCAGCCATTTTGATTCCTCCTGCAGCATCACCCCGGTGGTGGTGGTATCACCGGTTAGCGAGAGAATAGCCGTCGTTTTCCTGAAGCCGGCGGATCCGGCAGGTAGCTGTGATTACGGCTCCGACGCGTGTTTCATCGAATCGATGGATAACGGTGACGACTGGATAGCCGGATCTCCCTGGCCTCCCCCGGAATATAACATCACCCATTACGGGACAGGGAGTGGTGACCGGGCTTTCTCGGACCTTTCTGCCTGCTATGATTACCAGGACAGCTTGCACATAATCTGGGTGGCGACCTCATTCGATTCCACCTCACCGGGAACTTATACCCCCAGCGACGCCCGCTTGTATCACTGGAGCAAGAAAGCCGGAATCAGCACCGTCGCCCAGCAGTCTGAGCCCTATTCGACCAACATAGCGGGTTCGCACAACGCCTTCATCGCCAAGCCGAGTATCTCTGCTGATAATCCTCTCTTCCATCCAACGGGTGATACGGTGTATCTGTTCAGCATCTTCACGCGGTTTGATACCACCGACATTGCAGCCAACGGATTTGGAAACGGTGATATTATTGTCAGTGGCAGTAATAATGGTGGAGCAGGCTGGGGAGGAAAATTCAACCTGACCAATACCCATACACCGAACTGTGCTCCGGGTAACTGTTTGAGCGAACACTGGTCCTCCATGGCGCAGAATACTTATGATAGTAGCCTGCACATCCAATATATCTGTGATAAAGATGCAGGTGGAGCGATTCAAGATTCTCCCAGCTCCTGGTTGGAGAATCCGGTTATGTATCTGAATATTAATCTATGGGGTGATTGTTGTATGGCTGGGGTATCAATACGGAAAATCTCTCCTCTTGAATGGCATTCTCCCCCACTGAAGATCACCCCAAACGGATCATTGAATTTAGTATTCAGGATTTACAGCATTGGGAATATGAACTTGACTTACAGTGTGAGCAGTGATAACTCTTGTATTCAAGTGAACGTTCCACCTTCTGTGCTCCCCCCAAGAGACTCGGTTACCATCACTGCGGTGCTTTCGGGATCGGGTTCCTGCAATAATTCATTCATTAGTGGGAACGTTAACATCGCCACCAATGATCCAAGCCATCCGACAATTCAACTGCCAGTTCAAGCTGTGGTAGCGAACGATTATTACGAATGCCCTCGAGACCCGCTTACCTATGACTCCCTGGATAATGGGGTATTGCGGATGTACGTCAACGCCAACGGTCAGGAGTGGATACACGACACGGGAACCTTCCCGGATACAGTGCATGAGGTCTTTTTCAACGGAGGGCTATTTGTAGCCACCACGGAGAATAACGATACCCTGGTAGGGAGATATTATGGTAACAACGACCAGCATACATTTGCCCGGGAGAAGCTTTACTTGAACTCCATGTATAACGACTTTTGGCTGGAGTATAGCTGGAACGTCTCCATCCATGATCTGAATCCGCCGGTAGACACCAAATGGTGGTGGTTTGAGATTCTGCACGAGAACGTCTTCTTCAAACCGACTGCACCGGATGCTTTGAAGCACTGCGTGATCAAGTTTGTGACGGTGGAGAGACATGATCCACCCATCTGGTGGCCCTCCCAACCGACGTTTACCGGTTATGAGGATACCTACATGGGGATGATGATGGACATGGATGCTCCCTGGGATACGCTGGGTAACCAGAACGGCAGGAACCGGGCGGGTTATGATGCCGCCAACAACATCGCCTACCAGAGAGGGTGGGACTTTACCGGGGCGCATCCCGAATACAACGATTACTATACCGGCATGGCTCTGATCCAGGGATATCAGCCGGGAGAGAGTACATTACCCTGGGGTACTTACAATCTGCGCAACGACAGCTTACTCTATCCCCAGTCTCCTTGGGGATGGAAGGATGGAGATTTTTACCGCTTGGCGGCAGGTAATGTTCCGGGAGCGATTCAAGAACCGGATTCGATTGTAGATCGGAGCCAGATAGTTACTGCCCGGAAGATTTCGGCTGGTACTGATCCGAAAGCTCGTTCCTCTTTCACCGTAGTGGAGATAGCCGCTCCGGGAGGACTTTCTCAATTGCAGGCTTATGTTGATTCTGCCCGAACTTGGGTAGCTCGAAAACCATTAATCCTTTGCGGAGATTGTAATTGCGATGGCAGAGAGGATATAGGCGACGTGATTTGCAAACTTAATTCTCTTTACAAATGGTATCCTATTCCAACTTGTGGACCTGCGGCAAGGTTAGATTGCAATAGCAGTGGCACGGTTGATGTTGGAGATATAATCGCTGAACTAAACTATCTTTATAAGGGTTACCCTGCTTCTTCGATTAAATGTCCGGGAGTGTGGTAAAAGAGGGAAGGAGATGTGGGAATATATTGAAGTATGGAGGTAGAAATGAAGACAAAAACAATGGTTTGTCTTGTCCTCATTTGTCTTGGGGGGCTGATTTTAGCAGTGAATAGCTATCCAGCCCAGCAGAAACAAAAACCGAGGCTACGCTCCATATATGAAGAGTATGCAGCAGATTCACCTGGAGGAACAAAGGATTGTCCCAAATCGGGATCGCATTATGTTCCTTCGGCAAAAAGTTCGGGCGGGATTGCCTATCAAGGCAGCTGCGAAGATATTTGGCCTTCGGTGGGTACCGTCATCCAGCATGATCAGATCGGTTCCACCTGGTACGATTTTCAGCAGAATGGATCCATAGGCCGGATGATTTCGGTCACCAATGACGGTTACAGGCATTTTTCCTGGATGTACGTCGATCATATTTATCCGCCCGGTCCCCGTTACGTAGATGCTAACTGTAAGAATCCGTTTGGAGTCTACATTGGTCAAACCCATGCGGATGGAGGAGCGACGAATGCCGGATACAGTAATCAGACTCATCTGCATGATGGGACGTCAGTGGTGGTTTATCACCGGACTGGTGGCACTCCTATATGGGCAACTGCATTAAGCATGGCGGACGGACCGGGAAGTAATTCGTTTAGCCGTCATTGGGATCTTCCGGATTACATCACCAATGCTCCTTCGGGACAACCTGGGGAGTGGCCGAAAGCAGAGGTGTCATACGATCCGATAGAAATGAAAGATTATATTCACATCGTTATGTTAGAAGGGAGTACCGGTTGTTCAGGGCCATATTATCTTCCCTATGAACGCTGTTACCTGGGGACTAATGACACCCTGATTTGTCAGAACTATAATGACGGAGCAACCAGAACCTACAAGATGGCCCAGAATGCCAATGGTGCCGGCTCTTTTGCACCAGTCAGCAGTTTCAATACCTCCTGCTCGAATACTCCGGTGATAGCGGTCTCGCCAGTCTCTAGAAGGGTGGCTATGGCGTTTTTTAGGCAAGCCGATCCAGCAAACACGTGCGATTACCTATCAGACGTCTGCTTTGTGGAATCAATGAGTAACGGGGATGACTGGATAGACGGAAATCCTTGGCCTCCCCCATTTTTTAACATCACCAACTATGGACTGAGCAGCGGTGAGCGCGGTATCTCCGATCTCAGCGCCTGTTATGATTATCAGGATAGTCTCCACATAGTCTATGTCACGACAGACTATGATACCGCAAATCTAGGATATATAGATCCAGGTATAGCTCGATTATATCATTGGAGCAAGAAATCCGGGATAACTCTTATCGCCAGTAAGATTCAGGAGAATGCCAATCCGGGATCACATAATTTAAACATCGCCAAGATGAGCATCTCAGCCCAAAATCCCCTATATCATCCTACCGGAGACTCGGTTTATCTTTTTTGCATCTGGACTCAATTTGACAGTACCGACAAGTCAGCTAATGATTACGGCAATGGGGAGCTTTATGGCAGCGGCAGTTCCGACGGCGGAGCTACCTGGGGTGGAGCTTTCAATTTAACCAATACCCGAACCCCGGGATGTACTCCGGGTACCTGCTTAAGCGAACACTGGTCTTCGTCAGCACAAAATATGTATAATGGCGATCTCCATATCCAGTATATCTGCGATAGGGATGCCGGAGGAGCAATTCAGGATGTTCCCAGTGCCTGGCTGGACAATCCGGTGATGTATCTGCACATTTCCACCTGGGATATCAATGCCAATCCTCAAGGCGAGTTACACTATCTATCATATCCGGACTGGATTCATCCACCTGTGAAGGTTATCCCGGGTGAAATAAGAAACATGTCTTTTCAGATTCGCAACATTGGGAATGGACCATTGACTTACAGTGTGAGTGACGACGATCCCTGTATTGTGGCTAACGTTCCTCCAACCATTCTATTGCCCGGAGACATTGCCACAGTGAACTTCACCATAGATGGAACGGGCGGGTGTAATAATACCTTTATTGATGGTAATGTCATCGTTACAACCGATGAGCCAAATCAGCCACCTGAATCGATACCTCTTCGGGCTATAGTAGCCAACGACTACTACGAATGCCCTCGAGACCCGCTTACCTATGATTCCCTGGATAACGGGATATTGCAGATGTATCTCAATGCCAACGGTCAGGAGTGGATACACGACCGGGGGAGTTTCCCGGATACGGTGCATGAGGTCTTCTTCAACGGGGGACTATTTGTAGCCACCACGGAGAATAACGATACCCTGGTAGGGAGATATTATGGTAACAACGACCAGCATACATTTGCCCGGGAGAAGCTTTACTTGAACTCCATGTATAACGACTTTTGGCTGGAGTATAGCTGGAACGTCTCCATCCATGATCTGAATCCGCCGGTAGACACCAAATGGTGGTGGTTTGAGATTCTGCACGAGAACGTCTTCTTCAAACCGACTGCACCGGATGCTTTGAAGCACTGCGTGATCAAGTTTGTGACGGTGGAGAGACATGATCCACCCATCTGGTGGCCCTCCCAACCGACGTTTACCGGTTATGAGAATACCTACATGGGGATGATGATGGATATGGATGCTCCCTGGGATACCCTGGGCAGCCAGAGCGGCAGGAACCGGGCGGGTTACGATGCCGTCAACAACATAGCATATCAGAGAGGCTGGGACTTTACCGGGGCACATCCCGAATACAATGATTACCATACCGGCATGGCTTTGATCCAGGGTTTCCAATCCGGAGAGAGTACCATACCCTGGGGAACTTATAATCTGAGGAACGACATGTACCTTTATCCCCAATCCCCCTGGGGATGGAAGGATGGACAATTTTACCAGTTAGCTAAAGGTAACGTTCCGGGAGCGATTCAAGAACCGGATTCGATTGTAGATCGGAGCCAGATTGTAACTGCCCGGAAGATTCCGGCTGGCACCAATCAACGTGCCAGAATATCCTTTACCTTGGTGGAAGTTGCAGCACCAGGTGGGTTAGCTGATTTGCAAAGTAAAGTAGCTTCTGCCCGAGCTTGGGTGGGATCAGCCCATATGAATCATATTCTATGCTGTGATGTCAATAACAACGGACTGATTGAAATAGGTGACATTGTCGCCCTGATAAACTATCTGTTTAAGGGATCTTCCCCTTCCACAATTACCGGACCGATATCACGTGCAGATGTGAATAATAGCGAGAGTATTGAAGTTGGAGACATTGTTACATTGCTAAACTATTTGTTCAAGGCTTATCCGGAAATTGTCCTTAAGTGTCCGGGTGTGTGGTAATATCTAAAACCAGGACAACACTGTTTCATTGGTATCGTAATAACAAGGAATTTATGGGATAGCTCAACTGGCTATCCCATTTCTTTCTGCGGTACGTACTTTCATTAGTTATGATTATCCCCGCTCATAATCCTTAATTTTCCAGAAATCTCGGTACAATTGTAGTAAGTTAGATACAATACTTCAATGTTCTATAACCGCCTAGCCGTGAAGGTTCGGCTACGCGATTGAAAAAACGTATTGGAATTCTTCTTGACAAATCATCCTCAGAAATGATAATTACTCGAAAGAACCTATAGGGGATTGTTTAATGAACTTATTACAAATACTAGACGAATTTAGACAGGACGAATATCTCAAAAATTGCATCTCACATTGGGAAGTCATTCATCCAAGAGAGGCGATCTATTCCGAATTCCCCACCAGCGTGAATCCGCGGGTAAAGGCGGTATTAGAAAAGAGAGGTATTAAGAAACTCTACTCCCATCAAGCCACAGCAATTGAGAATATCCTTTCGGGTAAAAACGTAGCCATAGTCACTCCCACCGCTTCCGGCAAGACCTTATGTTATAATCTTCCGGTGGTGAATAAAATTTTAGAAATACCGGAAAGCAGGGCATTGTATCTTTTCCCCACTAAAGCATTATCCCAGGATCAGGTGGCGGAACTGCACCAGCTGGTGACGGACCTGGACGTGGACATCAAAACCTACACCTTTGACGGTGATACTCCCCGCTCTGCCCGGCATGCCATCCGCACCGCCGGGCATATCGTGGTTACCAATCCCGACATGCTGCACTCCGGAATCCTGCCTCATCATACCAGATGGATCAAACTATTCGAGAATTTACGTTTTGTGGTGATCGACGAGATACATCACTACCGAGGAGTTTTCGGAAGCCATCTGGCCAACGTGGTCCGACGGCTTAAAAGGATCTGCCGTTTCTACGGTTCTAATCCACAATTCATCTGCTGTTCTGCCACCATAGCCAACCCATCCGAGCTAACCCAAAAGATAATCGAGGAAGAGGCAGTTCTGGTGGACAATAACGGAGCTCCATCGGGGGAAAAACATTTCATCTTATATAATCCCCCAGTTATAAACAAGGAACTGGGGATAAGAAAATCGTACATAAACGAGACCCAAAGGCTGGCGGAGAGATTCCTGTCGAATGATATCCAGACCATTATCTTTGCCCGGTCCAGACTGCGGGTGGAAATACTTTTGACCTATCTGACCGAAGCGATGAGGAAAGCCAAGAGACCGGCGGACTCATTGAGAGGATACCGGGGCGGGTATCTGCCTTTGCAGAGGAGAGAGATTGAAAAAGGTCTTAGGGATGGCAAGATTCGGGGAGTGGTCTCCACGAATGCACTGGAGTTAGGCATAGACATCGGGCAGTTGGACGTATCGATTTTGGCGGGATACCCGGGTAATATCGCCTCCACCTGGCAGCAGGCAGGCAGGGCGGGAAGGAGAACGGACGTATCCGTGGCGATCCTGGTGGCCAACAGCTCTCCTCTGGACCAGTTCATCATCCACCATCCCGATTATTTTTTCAGTCAAACCCCCGAATCCGGCATCGTCGATCCCAACAATCTGATAATTCTCATCAGCCATATTAAATGTGCTGCCTTTGAGCTTCCTTTCAAGGAAGGAGAGAATTTCGGGGTGAATGCGACCGAGAAGATATTGAACCACCTGGAGGAACTAAGAATTCTTCATCATGTAGACGGGAAATGGCACTGGACCGCCGAGGTTTACCCGGCGGAACAGGTGAGCCTGCGCAGCGCCACCCCGGAGAACTTCGTGATCTTAGACTCCACCGACAGAAACAAAGTCATCGGGGAGATGGATTATTTCAGTGCCCCGGTCTTTCTCTACCAGGATGCGATTTACCTGCACGGGGCGGACCAATACCAAATAGAGGAATTGGATTGGGACGGGAAAAAGGCTTATGCCAAGGAGGTGGAGGTGGATTATTACACCGATGCCATCACCAAAACAGATCTCAAGGTATTAGAGGTTACTCAAAAGATGGAGAAAACCAGGGGTAATCAAGCTTATGGTGAGGTTTCGGTAACCACCTTAGCCACCATGTACAAGAAGATCAAATTCAATACTCATGAGAACGTCGGTTTCGGGAAAATCAACCTTCCCGAACAACAGATGCATACCACCGCTTTCTGGTTCGAATTTCCCAGTGAGATATCGTCCCGGCTGGGTCTTTCCACCGATGATTTGGCCGGAAGTTTGAAAGCTTTGTCCAACCTATTACGGCAGGTGGTACCGTTGTGGGTCATGTGTGACCCCCGGGATATAAGGACCTTCCCTCAGGTTAAATCGCCATTTTCCGACCTTCCCACCATTTATGTTTATGACAACTATCCGGGAGGGGTGGGATTCTCCGAGAAGCTATTCCATCTAACCCCGGAATTGTGGAAAGCCTGCGGAGAGATGATTCAAAACTGCGGCTGCGACGGAGGCTGTCCCTCCTGTGTGGGACCTAAGCTGGAGGTAGGGGAGAGGGGGAAAGAAGGGGCGTTGAAGTTAATAGATTCTATAGTAAAGTGAAGAACAAGGGGGGAATGTTCTTTTTTCCTTAAGATCACCAATTAGAAACGATATCCAGATTTAGCTTATAATCCATAAGAATTCGTCCTCATACGATCATTCCCTCTCCAGAGCATAAAGGAATATGAATTATCTTCAACTTCCTTTTTCATAAGCAAAAATATCCCCTCGCATTCCTTTGCCGCTTCAGTTAAATATTTTCCTGCCGATACTATTTTTAGCAAGAACAGCTTTTCATCTTAAACGATAAATCTCAATGCCGATGAAGCAGATATTGGTGGTGGGCTCGGATCCTAAGGTTTCTCAGGATCTGAATGAATATCTCGATCCGGGGGAATTTAAGCTTTTGGTATGTCCCCAAGGGAAAAGCGTTTTGACTTCCCTTTTGAACGCCAAACCCGATCTGGTGATATTCGATTTGAATTCCATGGACCTGTCGACTCCGGAGCTGATTAAAAAGATCAAAAGACTGAATTCGGTTCTTCCTCTGATAGTTCTTTTCGATCACAGATCACATCAGGTTAAGGAGCTGGAGTCAGATGGGCAGATATATGGCTGGTTAACCCCGCCAGTGCAGATGGAGAAGCTCGCATTTATGGTAAGGGAAGCTTTATCCTCTAAATCCTTAAAACAGGAGAAGAAAGTGCTTTTGGGATCAGTCCGGCTTTCCAGCCAAGATAAAAAATCCGAGGAAGCGGGTAAAGACAAAGAGAAGTCCCTGCTTTCTGCCCCTTCTAATACTCAAGGATATCACCAGTTGTTCACCCAGGTGCTGAGTCCCATATTCGATCAAATAATTCGTGAATGTGGGGGGCAAATCTACGATCGTCTTCTCTCCGATTTGGAAAAGACGATGATCTCGGCGGTGTTGAAAGCGGTGAATCATAATCAGGTAAAGGCATCGCAAATCCTGGGCATATCCCGCAACACCCTCCGGGAGAGGATAAAAAGATTCGACATATTTTAATCCCCGCTTTTCCGTTCCGATATACCCGTATCTTTTTCGGTAGTTAACGCTAAATCCTACCGCCAGTCTAAGATACGGATTGCTTCCATTACGCATCTTTCCACACTAAAACAGTCAGGCTTTCTGTCGATAATACAAATGTACTGTGTAAAAGCCCAGCGGGGCAATAGTATCATGGGTAATGAAATGTACTTTTTGGAAATCATCCCCCTTAAAGATTTGCTTCCGATTATTCTCCGGGAGGAAGATCAGCTTATGCTTAACCGCAGCCGGAAACTGCCGGTGTGAAAACATGTTTGTCCGGAGGTATTTTCATATCTCGGGAAGGAGGAAGGAGCATGGGTAACCTGATATGGGCATCGATTTTGGTTTTTGTTTTTCTTTTCCTGGTGGTTCTCATTCTAAGACAAGGGAAGAGATATTCTGATTACCACCTGCACAGCTGGAAATTAGTATTATGGGGAGGAGGGTTACTGATTTGGGGAGGGAATTTAAGCCGGATCTTCACCTGGAATCAGACTCAAGTTGCTTCACCCGTTTGGCTGCAGATTTTTAGCGCAGTGGAGATATTCAGTTATGTGATGGGGGGGGGTATTATTTTGATTGGTTTCCTCAAATGGTATGGTGTCGCAGCGGAAGCGAAAAAGAATGCCACCCGACGGTTAAGACAGCTTACCTGCCTGCACTCCCTCCTTTCCACCATCAATCGCCATCAGGATATGGACGAGATACTAAAGGGAACTTTGGCTGATATTTTGAACATCATGGATTACAAAATGGGAGTGATCTTCAAACCCACTTTTGATTCTCCCGAAATGAAGATAGTGGCGTACGGGGGGATATCTCCCGAAAAACTTTATACGGTTTTCGATCTTTACACCAAAAATAGCTGGTACAGAGAATCCAGCCAGTCCAGACAAGTCACCAGCACTTCGGAGGTAGGTGCATTGCCCGAATATGGCACTCTTTTTTCAGAAGAGGATCACATTAACTCCTTTGCCTGTGTCCCTATCAAATTTTCTGGAAAGATATTGGGTCTGTTGGGGCTGTATGATTCGAAACCTGACCGTTTTTCTTATCAGGAGACACAATTTTTAACCAGTTTGGGTGAAACTTTGGGACTTTCCATACAACAAAACTTAGCCTCCCACCGGAGCAAAAAAAGAAGAAGTTACCTGTCTGCATTGGGAAATATTTCGGATGCGGCACAGGAAGGAACCACGCTGCAGGAAGTATTTCCCCAGATGGTTGCAGAAATAAAAAGGATAATGGATTTTGATCAGATATCGCTGTTTTTGTATACAGGAACAGCGAAGGACCCGGAGGTGATAACCATTGGCAAATCGGGGGGGATACTGTTGGAACGACGAAAGGGAGGTCCGATAAAGGATAGCGTGCTCGGAAAGGTGATGAGTTCTAAAAAAGCTTGGGTGGATCATACCATTAGTTTTAATGATGACAAAACGGATATTCCTCTTTGTAAAACCTGCGGGATTAAATCTCAGATCGTTTTTCCTCTGGTTCATGGTGAGTCGATATATGGTGCTTTATGTCTGGGACATCAGGAACCCGGTTTTTATTCCGCCGCCGATGAAAAATGGTTAAGACCACTAATCCTTATGCTTTCTCGTCTGGCGCTTGAACAGGCTCAAAAAGAGAGATTGACCCGCAGAGAGTTTCTGGATCATTCCCTGGGTGATTTTGAAAAAAGATTGGTGGGTGAAGAGGACGTTTATTCCCTGATAAAAGATGTAACTACAAACCTGGCTTCGGAGTTGCCAAAGAGTTTTGTCCGACTGACTCTGTTGAACCAAAAGAAAGACCAACTGATCAGTTGTGCCACCCATCAAATCAGATCCGAGGGGATAGATTTAAGGAAAGACGATCGATTCCCTTTGCAGGAACTTCCCTGGCATCGGATGGCTTTGACAGCTAAGAAGCCCATGCTGATAAATCAGGAGGATCCGGAAAGTTATATGTCGAAGGAGGAAGCTGGTCTGATCATGGACAAAAGAATCAAATCCGGCGTTTTAATCCCGCTACTTTTGCAGGATATGGCGGTGGGGGTCATCTCCATAGGAGAAATGCGCAATTGGACCAGAGAACCGTTGACCCATGCGGAGATCGATCATATGAAACACCGGGCTAATCAAGCTTGCATAGCTCTGAAAAAAGGACTGCTTTCCCGGGTCAATGCACGTCTTAAGGAAGAGTTGAAAAAAAATGATATCGCTGAGCGGATTACACCTGCTCAAGTAGTCGATCAGAGTCCCTTCTTCGATTTAAGCTATAAGATCAACAATTCTTTGACCGCCATCCGGGGCTCGGCTGAACTTTTGAGATTCTCCCTGTCAAATTTAAACCAGGGCAGTCTTAAATATCTGAAAAATATTGTGAACGGAGTGGACCGAATACATAGCTGCTTAGAAGAGTTTTCGTATTCCCCTTATGTCATAAAAGGGGAGAACAGGAGAATTCCAGTTCATGAGGAGCAAGTCACTTCCTAAAACAGACCGATCAATCAAAAGCAAATAATGGTACCTGAGCAGAAAATCATGCGACTTTTGCCGTCACTATCGAAAAGATTACTTTCCCAGAGAAGACCATGGGGGTCTATCCTATTTATCGCATTCACCCTCCTTTTCCTATGCTGGATTTACAGTTGTATGATACCTCTACATCGATTTGGACACACTGAGATTCTCCTGCTTTTGGTCCTTGTCTCCGCCGGATGGGGAGTTAGCATCTGGTTAAACCGGAAGATAATTTTATCGTTTCGTCAGTTATTCCGAACGTTACAAAGAATGTTTTCCATGACTGAATTTACCAACAAACCAACAGAAGAAAAAGGTGTTGCGGGAGGGAGTTTGGAAAAAGTCAGGAAGGTTCCAAAAGACGAATCGGAAGAGATAAAACAGGTGAAAAGCAGGTTAATCGCCCTAAGTGCCATCACCACGGCAGTGAACCAGACAACGGATGTAGATCAGATTTTAAGCGACGTCTTAGGAATCATCCTAGAGGCGACTTCTTATGATGGAGGGATTATATTCCTGCGGGAAGAAACAGATCGATGTCTGTCATTAAGAGCAGGAAAGGGTGCACTGCTGGAGAGCGTATGTAAATTCGCCCAGTTTGAATCGGTTAAAGATTTCACCCCGATTCCCGTTTTTGAGGAGTTATTTAGAGAAGCAGAGAAGCGCAAGCAGATCATCCTGGTTTCAAACCTGGAGGAGATCGGACTCAGGACGGAGATTTCCGATCTGGGTACACAGCAGATTAACGATTTAGGCGGTAAGGGGATTAAAATGCTGGCCTTAATTCCTCTCTTGGCTAAAGGAAAGATGCTCGGTTTGATGGCTTTGACCAGTTCGACATTCCGCCAACCCAGCCTGGAGGAGAATGAATTTTTGGAAGCTATCGGACTGCAAATAGGGATGACCATAGAAAACATCAATCTGCTTTCCGGATGGACCAAAAGAGCGCATGATCTGACCATACTGAATGAGACTCTGAGTACTTTCTCTGCCAGCCTGAAACTCAATCAGATTTCATATGTCCTGACTCAGCAGGTGATGAAAAGCCTGTCTGCCGATTTTGGCTGGGTGGTCCTTTTGGATCAGAAAAAGGAAAACCTGGTTTTGGAAACATCGATCTTCAATCCCGAGGAAAAATCCTCAAGAGTGGACGCTGACCGAAAAAGTTCCAAGCTCGATCGAAATGACGAATATATAACCACCACCTTAAAGGGGATGAAACCAGGTAGCACTTTACCCCTGGAGGATCTACCTTTTCATAGCCAAGCGATTCAAACCGGAAGATTAGTTAAGCTAGACCAGGAGGACCAGCTGAACTCTTTGGAGAAACAACTGTTGCCTTTGCGGATAAAAGGTGAGACGATACTGATTCCCTTTACCAGAGGTAATCGCACCCTGGGGGTGGTGGGAGCGGGAATGAGAGACACCGGAAAACTTAACTATGAAAATCTGAATCTATGCAATTCCATTGCCTCGCAGGCAGCTTTTGCCGTAGAGAATTCCCTGTTATTCGAGGACGTGAAAAAAAAGGCGGAAGAGGTTTCTTCTTTATATGAGGTGGGGCAGAGGCTTTCATCCATTTTGGATTTAGACGAACTATTGGAACAGATATTGAAGGTCGTGGTCGAATCCTTTGGGTACTTAGACTGCGCCATCCTTCTGGTGGATAAAAGAAGCCAGGAATTATACATCAAAGCGGCGCACGGCTTTTCCGGCGATCATATCCGGAACATGAGAATAAAGATAGGTCAAGAGGGTATCACCGGATGGGTAGCCAAGACCGGAGAACCTTTGGTGGTGGGTGACGTTTCCAGGGAGTCAAGATACGTGCTGGGGAAGGAGGGATGCAGATCGGAGATAGCCGTACCTTTGAGGCTTAAAGGCGAGATCATCGGGGTGCTGGATGCTGAGAGTGAAAAGCTCTTTGCTTTTGGGGATAAAGACATACGGATACTTACCCAGTTGGCTTCTCAGATCGCGGTGGTTTTGGAAAATTCCCGTCTTTTCTCGGAGGAGAGGAAAAGCAATCTGAAACTGGCTTTGATCAACGATGTGGGGCGGAAGGTGGTTTCCACCCTGAATCTGGATAAGCTTTTGGAGAGCACCACAGAGGTCATCCAGTTGAGCTTGAAATATGACAATATTTCCCTGTTTTTAGCGGATGAAGCCGGAGGAGAATTGATATTGAAGAGTTATTGCGGCAAATCCGAAAACATAGTCCAACCGGGTTATCGTCACAAAAAAGGGATGGGGATGGTGGGGAAAGCAGCAGAGGTGGGAAAGGCCATTTTATGCAACGACGTTACTAAGGAACCTTCCTACATTCCAGCCATTGCAGATACCTTATCGGAGCTCTGCGTTCCGATAAAAAGCGGAAGGACGGTAGTGGGAGTACTGGATGTGGAAAGCTTCAGCAAAAATATGTTCAATCAACAGGATGTAGCGGTTCTGGAGACCATCGCCGACCTGTTGGCGTCGGCCATAAAGAACACTCAACTGTATAACGATACCCGAAGAAAAGCCTGGCGATTAGAGCTGGTAGACCAGATCAACCGGGCGATAAGTTCTACCCTGGATTTGAAGGGAATTTTCCATATCGTTTCCAAGGAATTGAACAAGATAGTGGACTATGATCGGATCAGCCTGTGTTTCTGGCATCCTCACCCACGTCTTTTCAAGATGGAAATGAGCTTTTGCCCCAAAGAAAATCTTACCCCCCGGGTAACCAAGAGCATCCCGGCGGATGAAACCAACATGTATCAGGTAATATGTACCCGGAAACCTTCTCATCGGGAGAAGCTGGTCTTGAACTACGAATCCAATCCCGAGGACCGGTTACTCTATTCGGAAGGGGTAAGATCATATGTATTGATCCCCATCCGGGATAACGATAATGTCACTGCGGTGTTAGGTTTGGAAAGCAGTAAAGATAGGGGTTTCGGGGAGGATCAGATTCAACTGCTGAATTCCATTGCGGATCATCTCTCCGTGGCATTGCAGAACGCCAAACTATTTTCTGATCTGGAAGAAGCCTACCAGAATCTGAAGAGTACCCAGAGCCATATGATCCAGATAGAAAGATTCCGGGCACTGGGTGAGATGGCCAGCGGAGTGGTACATGATTTCAATAACATCTTAGCCTCCATTTTGGGCCGGGTTCAGCTCCTTTTGTTGAAATGGAAAAAGGGTGAGAAAAGTGTTTCTAGCGAAACCGAGATGAGTCTGCGGGTGATCGAAAAATCGGTCATGGACGGTGCCAAAATCCTTTCCCGCATTCGGGAGTTCGTAAAAGAGAAATCGGATAAGGCTTATTCTCCGGTGGATATAAATAGCTTAATAGAAGACTCTCTAGAGATGACCAGGGCATATTGGAAGGATGAGGCATTTCTTTCCGGTATTCAAATTGAGATTAAGAAGGAACTGAACTCTACCGGCATGGTAACGGGGGATGCTACTGAGCTGCGAGAGGTTTTAACCAATCTTCTTCTCAATGCTGGAGATGCCATGCAACTGGGGGGGATTTTGACCCTTATAACCAATGAGGATAATGAGCATATCTATTTAACGATAAAGGACACAGGTATAGGAATGACCGAAGAGGTTAAAAGCAAGATTTTCGTTCCTTTCTATACCACCAAAGGGGAGAAGAGAACCGGTTTGGGTCTGAGTTTAGCCTATGGCATAATCACCAACCACCGGGGGGAAATCACCGTGGAAAACGCACCCGGTCAGGGGAGTACTTTTACCATAAAATTACCCCGGTGCGATCGGGTGGAGGGTAAAGAATCGACCCTCATCCCCGGTGGGGGAGATGCCCATATCCTGGTGATAGAGGACGAGAAAAATATACGCGAAGTTTTGGAGGAGATTCTCTCGTCGGCTGGTCATACCGTAACCCAGGCGGAGAACGGAGAGGAAGGGATCCAGCTCTTCAAAACACATAAGATTGACTTGGTGATAACCGACTTGGGGATGCCGGGTATGTCGGGCTGGGAAGTGGCAGACAAGATTAAAGATTTGAATCCTCACACTCCGGTGATTCTTTCTACCGGGTGGGGAATAAAAACAGACCGGTATGCACAGAAGAGAGAGAATGTGGATCTGGTAATAAACAAACCTTTCAACATGCAGCAGATCCTGAGTATTATCGGAGATCTTGTAACCCGGAAGACAGTTCCCAACAAAGAACCGATGGGTAAAACGTAACCGGGTAGGGGTATAAAGGGAAAGGAATGACCTCCCTTCTTCTCCCAGTCAAAAAAAACATAGAAAGGGCAGGAAAGGTGGAAAACGGTAATCAAAGCACGGACCACTTCAAGATGAAACCGGGTAATGACCGATTGAGAATATTAGTGGTGGATGACGACGAGAATATCCGGGAGATATTGAAAGATCTCTTAACGATGTCGGACCACCAGGTAACCCTTGCAGGCAATGGGGAAGAAGCACTGGAGGTTTTCGAGCTGGAGGAATTTGATCTGGTATTTACCGATCTGGGAATGCCAGGTATCTCCGGCTGGGAGGTGAACCGGAGGATAAAGGAGAACCATCCGGATAAACCGGTGATAATAATCTCGGGCTGGGGGGCACAATTGAGCGAAGAGGAGATAAAAAAGAATAAAGTCGATTATGTAATACCCAAACCTTTCCATCTGGATCAGATTATCAGTGTCACCGAGAGATTCGGCATGAAGAAATCTTCAGAACAGAAGACGGTGGAGGTTCCGGTTTCTTAATAAAGTGAAATGTAATCCATCCAGACGTAAACTGTATTTGATTCCCTGCCCGGATTATGGCACGACCCCGATATCCTTCAGGATCTCATCCCACTTTGGATCCTGTTTCATCTTCTCCCGATCTATATAAGTGGAAAGCTCTTCATATTTACGATAACTTTTTTTGGCTTCCGATTTATCCCCCTTGGCATAATAAGCTTTGGTTAAACCCGCATAAACCTCCGGACTCTTCTGATTCAGCTTGCGGGCACGTTTATATGCTTCGATGGAAAGTTTATGATCACCGGTTTTACTATAAGCTTCTCCCAGATTCAGATAACCCGCAAAGAGTCCCTCGTCCAGCTCCAATGCTTTTTTCAGATCGGGTATGCTATTTTGATATTGTCCTATTTTAAGATAAGAGATACCCCGGTTAAGAGGATAGGACGGATCCTGGTCGTTCAAAGTCATAAGATCATTGAAACATAGGATGGCGCTCTGGTAATCCTGCCGATTCAAAAAGAGTTTGCTGGCTTTATCCAAATCCTCTGCGGCTTTGGTCTTGTCCCCGCTTAACAGGTAGGTGCTTCCTCTTCCCTGAAGCACTTCGGGAGCATCCGGCTTCAAACTCAGGGCTTGGTTAAAAGAGCTCAAAGCTTGTGTCAAATCGCCGGAGTTTTTTTGAAGATTGCCCAAATTCAGGTAATCGCTCCAGATGGAGGGGGTAAGGTGGCTGTTTTTTTCCTCGGAGAGTTGAACCTGCAGGTTCAAGGTCTCCCCAGGATTCACCTTCGCTTCTCCCACCCAGTCATAATAGCCCTCTTTGGAAACGGTAATTTGGTGAGTGCCCGGTGCAATCTTCTGGAATAATTTGTTACCCGTTCCCACCGTCTTATTATCCACCAGTATCACCGGATCTGAAATGTTGGATTTAATCCGGATTGAACCATAATCGGATATTCCGGTCCCCACCTTGGATGGAGTCGTTTCCCGATTTCCGGGCTCGGGGGAGCCGGTGGAAGGGGATTTCGAGTAGGCGTCGCCGGACAACGGAGACAAAAGTATACCTAGGGTGGTGGACTGATCTTTGGTGATGGTGACATTCTCTTTTTTGGTTCGATATCCGGTATTGGAGGTTTCAATAGAGTACAAACCCGGTGAGAGTTCTTCGAATATGAAGAAACCCAACGGATTGGTCTGGATCGACTTGCCGGTCTCCTTTAAGTAGACTTTGGCATGAGGGACCGAGTATCTGGTATTTTCATCCAACACCACCCCCACAAGGTTTCCATGGTTATGAGAGCTGAAAAGAGGAGTGAACAATATCAGCCCGATAAGCAAAGCCAGTGCAGCTCCAGCATACATGGCGGTAGATCTTTTCTGCTTGGACCGGAGAACGAATTCCTTGTCTTTGATTTTTATCTCATCCCCCGGCAGAAGCTTGACCCCGCCGGTGAGCTTGATCGTATTTCCGATAAGGTAGGCTACCCCTTTACTCATGTTTACCGGTTGGGAAATAGTACTAAGCAGCTTTGGCTCTCGTTTTCCATGGGCGGTTTTCGATCTGTCCGGCTTGTTTCCCTCCACTTCATTGAGATTGAGTTTTTTACTTTTGGATCTGGCAGGCGAAGTTTTCTTCTTTTCGGGGTGGTCTTTTCTGGGGTCCTTTGTTCGTTCAGTCGAGCTCGGATAAGTCTCAGTCTGATATGCCATATCGTCCGGCTCAATGACTGAAATGCGATTTTCTTCGACTTCCGGTTTTATCTCGGCCATATCGTTTTCTGCAGCAAGTCGTCTGGTTTCGTTTGCTTTGTGGTTTTGCGTCATTTCCACTTCGAGGGAGGAGGATTCCGTCGACAAATCTATCTCGTTCTGATTTAAATTGTGATCTGGAGGTTTTTGGTTCAATGAAGAAACATCTTTTCCCCCCGAATGACCGGCACTAGCAGGGTCAACATCCTCTTTCTGTTTTTTCTTGTCGGTTTCCTCGAGAATCAACTCGGTCTGTTTATTCACCGTACCCTCCTTTGAAAGAAATCTTACAGATAAATCTATCCAACATGGGGTTCATAATTTTTATATCGGGAGAAAAACCGCAGGTCTTAAAAATGACTCCGCATTTTTAGCAAGTGATTTTCCACCAAGATTTACTCCTTTTTTACGGATTTACGGGTCGAGCGGTAACATTTTAAACTTGCACATTTATTAAGTTTGAGTTATAGTTTTAACGAGTAAAAAGAAGACGATCCGTAATTTCTGTTGGTTTAGAAGTTTAAAGGTTCAGTAGCTCGGAAGTTTAATCGAAGGAATCAAAAAAGTATTCCAGGACAGCCTTGAATCAGGTCCAACTGGAATCCAATTCAGATGAATGCACCTAATCCGAAGTTTTGTTTGGTTTTAAATCATACGGAGACTTGGATGGTATCAAACGAATAGATAAAGGAGATTTCCATGCAAACGCAAGTCAAGTCAGGTCAAATTGACAATGTAGGAGAAGATGCGATCATTGTGGGGTGTTTTGAGGCTGAGTCAAAATCGACTACTACCCTTCAGATTCCAAACGACAGACTTTCCAGCACCATTGCCCCACTGCTTGTCTCCGGTGATTTTGCTGCGAAATTAGGACAGGCAGTAGTTCTGTATCCTCAGAATGAATCTTTTGCCAAGAGAATCATCCTGACCGGTTTGGGAAAAAAGAACGAGGTCACATTAGAGAAGGTTCGAAAGGCTTATGGATATTCTGGGAAAAAAGCCAAGGAGTTGAAGATAAAAAGTCTCGCGGTTTTGGCACTAGAATCGGATCATCTCCCGATCAAGCTCCGGGAATCCTCCCAGGCCATAGTGGAGGGGATACATCTGGCCAATTATAAATTGGATCGTTATAAAACGGAAAATGTTGACCAGGAGAATGCTTTGCAGTATTTGACCATCCTAGCCAGTAAGCTAAAAAGAAAACCGGAGATAGAAAAAGGCGTAAGGGATGGAGAAATCTTCTCCTGGGCCACTAATTTTACACGCGATCTGGCCAACCAGCCCAGTAACCAGTTAACCCCGACTGTCTTGGGACAAGTGGCTATAAAACTTGCCCGGGAGAACCAACTGGAATGCAAGGTCCTCTCCAAACCCCAAATCGAAAAATTGGGAATGAACTCTTTCCTGGCAGTGGCTGCGGGAAGTGATCAGCCGCCCAAGCTCATTATCCTGGAATATTCTCCACTCAAAAAAAAGAATACTCTGGCTCTGGTGGGCAAAGGTATAACTTTCGATGCCGGGGGATTGTCTTTAAAAGAGACGGAGAACATGCTGGAGATGAAGGGGGACATGATGGGAGGCGCGGTGGTACTCGCTGCCATTGCTGCCTGTGCCAAGCTCCAATTACCCGTCCATCTAATCGGAATAATTCCAGCTGCAGAGAATCTTCCCTCTGGTTCGGCTCTAAAAATCGGAGACATCATCAAGTCTCATTCGGGCAAGACCATTGAAGTCTTAAACACCGATGCAGAAGGGCGTTTGATTTTAGCGGATGCGCTCTCCTATGCTCGAGGTTTCAAACCGGATGCCATCATCGATGTGGCGACTTTAACCGCTGCGATTAAGATCGCTTTGGGGTCCATCTGTGCAGGGATATTCAGTAATCATCAGGGATTGAATATCAACATGATCCAAGCAGGTGAAACGAGCGGAGAGAGAGTTTGGCCCATGCCTTTGTGGGAGGAATATCGGCAGTTTTTGAAAAGCGATTTGGCCGACATCAAGAATGTGGGCAGTAGATGGGGGGGAGCGATTCTTGCCGCCACTTTCTTAAAAACCTTTGTGGGTGATGTTCCCTGGATTCATGTGGATATAGCCGGAGTGGATTTTAAAGATAAAGATATAGACACAGAAAAGGATTATTTCTATTGGACCAAAGGCGCTACCGGTTTCGGAGCCAGGCTTTTGTTGCAGTTTATGAAAGATTGGAAAAGAATTGCGAAAAAGGGTTAGAGGCATTGCGAATTCATTCTACCCATCCTTATAATGGGGGATAACATTCACAGAAGATTGGTAGGATAGAAATTTCCAATGTCTTATGGTAATAGGTTCTTTGCATACCAAATTCAGCGATCGGTCACTGAGGGAGTGATATGGTCTGGCTTTAGCAAGCTTTTGCAGAGTATAAACGAACGATTCCGTTTCCGACCGAGCGACACAAGGCGGTGTTCCAAGCAAGCTTGTGAAAAAAGTAACAATTTATGTTGACACGTGGCGAAAATAACGTATAATATTAGTGAGACATAATTAGTCCTCTTTTTTGAGGAGTTTGATTTTATGGAACTTACTAAAGCTGGTGATTACGGTATCTTCGGCGTGATTTATTTAGCAAAACAACCCAAGGGGAAGGTGGTTTCGCTCTCTGAGGTGGCTGAAGCAGAGGACCTTCCAGAGAAGTTCTTAGCCAAGATATTTCAGAGCTTGACCAGATCCGGTTTGATTATATCCCATCGGGGAGCAAAGGGAGGATTCTCACTGGCTCGACCGGCAGATCAAATCACGGTGAAGGAGCTATTGGAAAGTATCCAGGGACCAATACATTTCACCAGGTGCTTGAGTAACTTGGGGGATTGCAAACGGAAAGAGATCTGCGAACTGCGCAAAATATGGAAAAAGGCTCAAGACTACTGTATGAAGCTTCTTACTCAACATACATTGGCGGATTTGGTTTCATAGATTTCCATCCTTTATTATAAGCACAAAAAGCGGTAATTAATTTCCATCGATTCTTTACCCCTCTTTAGAGTTATTGATATTGCCCTGGGGGAGAGGTTATCTGAATTTTTCAAAAGCTGAGGTAATGATGAAAGAGAGGATGACATTAGAAGATCTGGATCTGGGTTTGGGCAAGAGGACCAGGCTACATCGGCTGCTTTATCGATATGGTCCAGCTAACGGCACTTTACTTTTCCTCCCCATTGATCAAGGGTTGGAGCATGGACCGGTAGACTTTTTTTCCAATCCCGAATCGGTAGATCCGTTTTTTCAACTGAAGCTGGCAAAAGAGGGAGGTTATTCAGGAATTGTGTTCCATATCGGTTTGGCGGAGAAATATCTTAAAAGCTTCGCGGGCGAAGTTCCACTGGTTTTGAAACTAAACGGAAAGACCAACATCCCCAAAGATAACTACACCTTCTCACCGCAGACCGCATCGGTGCAGGATGCGGTGAGACTGGGAGCAGACGCAGTGGGATATACCCTGTACGTAGGTTCCCCGGCCCAGGGTGAAGACATCCATCAGTTCTACCGGATAAGGGAGGATTGCGATAAGTTCGGGATGCCGCTGATCATGTGGGCATACCCTCGAGGGGAGGCGATAGAAACCAAGGGGGGGAGAGACAGTTTATATGCAGTCGATTATGCTGCCCGGGTGGCATGCGAGCTGGGGGCGGATCTGGTGAAATTGAATCTGCCGGAATATGACGAATCGAAAGCCAAGGACTTGCCCAAACCTTACAATCAGATGAAAGTGCCCCACTTGGAAGCCATGGAGAAGGTGGTGAAATCAGCCGGCAAAACGCTGGTCTTGGTCTCAGGCGGGAGCAAACTATCGGATGAAGATCTGCTGGAAAAGGTAAAAATCTCGATGGAAGCGGGAGTTACCGGTTTAGTTTTCGGTCGCAACATGTGGCAAAGGAACTTGGATGAAGCGTTAAAACTTACCGAGAAGATCAAGAGGATCATGTCGGAATACAGTGTTTAAAGTTCAAGGGTTCGAGGATTCAAGGATTCAGGAAAATAAAAACTTTCAAAGTTCAAGGTTCAAAGTTCAAAATTGGATGGGTAAGGTCAGAAAGAATTTTACATTCCCGAAACTCTCTTGAAATCACATCACCTTCTAATTTTAAATTTTTAATTCTCGGAGAGACATGCCCATAAAATCAGACAAATGGATTCGGAGGATGGCCAAGGAACACCAGATGATAGCTCCATTCTCCGAGGGACAGGTAAAGAAGGGAAAAATCTCCTTCGGACTTTCATCTTACGGTTACGATATCCGGGTGGCGGACGAGTTCAAAGTATTTACCAACGTGAACTCGACCTTGATCGATCCCAAATGTTTCGATCCCCAATCGCTGGTGGATTTCAAGGGAAAGGTTTGCATCATTCCCCCCAACTCGTTTGTTCTGGCACGGACGGTAGAGTATTTCAAAATCCCCCGGAATATACTGACCATCTGCCTGGGAAAATCAACCTATGCGCGGTGCGGGATAATCGTAAACGTCACCCCCTTTGAGCCGGAATGGGAAGGATATGCCACTTTGGAGATTTCCAACACATCTTCTCTCCCTGCGAAAATATACGCTAATGAGGGGATAGCCCAGATAATCTTTCTGGAAGCAGACGAGATATGCGAAAGATCCTATAAGGACAAGAAAGGGAAGTACCAGGCGCAAAAAAAGATAACATTACCTAAACTTTAGATTCCGAAAATACAATTGCCAGTGTCCAGAGACCGGAGTTGAGGGACAAGAGCCAAGGACAGAGGGTCAGGGGTCAAGGGTCAAGAGTCCAGGGTCAAGAGACTCATATACTTGATGTGCATTTATTCTGTCAGGACTACTCCGAAATGTGTGTCAGGTCTTTGTACCTGACACAGCCTTGATTGGGATTTATTAATTCTATGAAAACCCAGTATCTACTGTTATCGGACTGGGGAAAATCATCAAAATATTTCAAAACTTAAAGGAATATTGCTCGTAATAGATTAAGATTGTGAAATTTTTCACTAACTTTCGAAAGATGTAGTAAAAGACATCGAGATTATTTTTAAAGTGGGGCAATGCATGAATTGCCCCTACAGCACATAAAGGTGGTTTACCAATCACCCCTACAATACATAAAGGAGAATCATGTTAAAGGAGATACGGATACATGGACGTGGAGGTCAAGGGGTGGTGACCGCGGCGGAACTTCTAGCAGTAGCAGCCTTTGAGGATGGGAAGTATGCTCAGGCATTTCCATCATTCGGAAGCGAACGCATGGGCGCTCCGGTGCAATCGTTTGTGCGAATCGCAGATCACAAGGTTACAAGCCGCAGTCAAATATACCAGCCCGATTACCTGATAATTCAGGACAACACTTTGATCGGGGCTATAGACGTGCTCAGCGGTTTAAAACCGGATGGAATGGTTTTGGTGGATACAGAGAAATCCCCGGAGGAGCTAAAGCTTAAAACCTCGGCTCAGGTTAAGACCATTCCTGCCACCCGGATCGCTTTGGAGGTTATTGGTCGGGCAGTTCAAAACACCACCCTGATGGGTGCGTTTGCCGGAGTAACCGGATTGATCTCCGTGGAAGCGATGATCAAGAGCGTAAAGGAGAGGTTTCCCGGTGAGATAGGGGAAAAGAACGCACGGGCGATCCAGAAAGCTTATGACATGATTAAAGGAGAAAAAAGTGCCTAAGTCTACAAGACCCGAAGGAATAGCGGTCAAGCCGGGATCAAGCAAGGAGTATAAAACCGGAAGCTGGAGGGTGAAAAAGCCGGTTTTTAAACATGAAAAATGCAACGACTGTAGGATATGCGTAATGGTCTGCCCGGACGGGGTGATATTCGGAGAGGACAAGAAATATTGGGCGGATATGGAATTTTGCAAAGGATGCGGAATCTGTGCGGAGGAATGCCCGGTTAAAGATATCGAGATGGAACTGGAGGTGCGATGATGAAAAAAGTGTTGGAAGGATCAAGAGCAGTGGCAGAGGCGGTGAAGGTATGTCGACCCAACGTGATCTCCGCCTATCCCATCACCCCGCAAACCCATATCGTGGAGAACCTTTCCCAGATGGTGGCGGATGGTGATCTGAAATCGGAGTTCATAAATGTGGAGAGCGAATTTGCCGCAGCCTCGGTTATATTGGGAGCGTCTGTTACCGGCGCCAGGACATACTCCACCACCACCTCCCAGGGTTTGCTGTTGATGCTGGAGGTTCTATTCAATATCGCCGGTTTAAGGCTTCCCGTCTCCATTACCTGTGCCAACCGGTCCGTTTCCGCCCCCATCAACATATGGAACGATCATCAGGATGCCATGACCATAAGAGATTCGGGATGGATACAGCTGTATGCCGAGGACTGTCAGGAAGCAGCTGATATGCAGATCCAGGCATACAAGATCGGAGAAAATCCGGAGATCTCCCTTCCGGTAATGGTCAACATGGACGGATTCATCCTCACCCATGCCTTTGAGCCGGTGGAGTTAATCGATCCCCAGATGGCGGATAAGTTTCTCCCTACCTATAAACCCAACAGATACTTGACCACCAAGGATCCGATGACTTTCGGTATCTTAGCAGAACCAGCCTATTATATGGAAACCAGATATCGCCTGGTTCAGGCAGTAGATGCAGCCAAGTCGGTGATAGAGGAAGTGGCGAACGAGTTCAATCAAATGTTCGGCAGATATTCCGGCGGCTTGGTGGATAAATACAGACTGGAAGGGGCGAAGACCGCATTAGTGGGAATGGGTTCAGTGGTCGGCACCATGCGTGAGGTGGTGGACGAGCTCAGGGATAAAGGTCAGAATGTCGGTTTGCTCAAGGTTCGGGCTTTTCGACCTTTCCCCAAAGAGGCGATTTTCGATGCGTTGAAAGACGTGGATACCATCATAGTATTTGAAAAAGCCTTGTCTTTGGGATGGGGAGGGATATTGCTTAACGAGATAAAAACGGTTTTCTACGGGAAGAGGAAACTCCCCCGGTTATGCGGATTTTTGGTAGGACTGGGAGGAAGGGACATACCCAACCAATCTATCATCGATGCGGTTAAGAAAGCAGAATCCGAAACCGTGGAGGATCAGTTCGTGGATTTACGAACGGAACTTATCGGAATCGGAGAATGACTAAAGGAGAAAACTATGGAAAAAGAAGAATCAACCATGGATAAAAAGGTAGCTACAAAAAAGAAGGAACCCATCGTGGAGAGCCAGGTGGCTCCGGGGCATCGTGCCTGTGCGGGCTGCGGCGAGCTTTTGGCAGCGCGTCTGGTAATGGATGCCGCGGGTAAGAACGTGATCGCCACCTGTGCCACGGGATGTTTGGAGGTGGTATCGTCCGCTTATCCCCAGTCGGCGTGGAAGATGCCTTGGATACATTCGCTGTTCGAGAATCCGGCAGCAGTGGCATCGGGAATAGAAGCAGCATTGAGAGCATTGGGGAGAGAAAAAGAGGCTTTTGTGATTGCCCAGGGGGGAGACGGTTCAACTGCCGACATAGGCATTGGCTGTCTGTCGGGGATGCTCGAGCGCGGGCACAACATACTGTACGTCTGTTATGACAATGAAGCTTACATGAATACCGGCGTTCAGAGAAGCGGTCTGACTCCATTTGAAGCCTCCACCAGCACCGCCCCTTCCGGCGAGATTTCCTGGGGGAAGACCACGGACAAAAAACCGATGCCGGAAATAGTAGCGGCTCACGGGATCCCTTATGTAGCTACAGCTTCGGTGGGATATTATGCCGATCTACAGAAAAAGGTTAAAAAAGCACTAAGCATTCAGGGACCCAAATACATCCAGATTCACTGTCCTTGTCCTTTGGGTTGGATTCATGATCCCGCTTTAACCATCAAGGTGGCTCAGATAGCGGTGCAGACCGGTTTGATACCCATATTCGAAATGGAGAATGGAAAGATCACCTCGGTTAGAAAGATCATCAAGAAGAGACCGGTAGAAGATTACCTGAAGCTCCAGGGACGATTCAGGCATCTTTTGAAAAAAACCGGCGGAGAGGACGAGATAAAAAGGATTCAAACCATCGCGGATCACAATATCGAGAAATATCATTTGATGTAACCAAACAAAATCAAAGTGGGTATGGAATGGTCTCATGCCCGCTTTCCATCTTCAATGTAATCTCGAATATTACACGAGACGATCGCTCAGGTGCCAGTAATACTCCAAAATTCCCCTTGATTTTTATATGTGATTGAACTAATTTTAAAATCAAAGAAAGATCAGACAAGATGGGAATAAGTCCTCTTGGTTCAAAAAAAAGAAAGAAGGTAGAATAGATATGTTAAGCAAAGAGGAACTTATCGCCAAGGCCAAAAAGCCGGGAGAGGATGCGCTGAAGCTGCATCCTTTTTACCGGGGAAAGATCGAAATCGTTCCCCGCTGCATCATCCGGAATTTCGACGATTTTGCCATCTGGTATACACCGGGAGTAGCTCAACCATGTAAGGAGATCGATAAGAACCACGAAAAGGTATGGGAATATACCAACAAAGCAAATACAGTGGCGGTGATTTCCGATGGTACCAGAGTGTTGGGATTGGGGGATATCGGTCCTGAAGCAGGGCTTCCGGTGATGGAGGGTAAGGCGTTATTATTCAAATACTTGGGTGGAGTGGATGTTTATCCTCTTTGTCTGGATACCAAAGATCCGGATGAGCTGATTCGAGTGGTCAAGATATTGCAGCCCTCCTTTGGTGGAATAAATTTAGAGGACATAGCCCAACCCAAGTGTTTTCACATCCTCGATACCCTGCGGCGAGAGGCTAAAATCCCGGTGTGGCACGACGATCAACAGGGGACGGCTACAGTTACCGTTGCAGCGTTAATCAACGCCTTGAAGATCGTAGGTAAGAAGATCGACCGGATAAAAATCTCCATGATCGGAGCCGGTGCTGCCAGCGTTGCCTGTCTTCGTCTGATGATCGCTGCCGGTGTCGATCCCGGAAACGTAATCATGTGCGACATAGACGGGATACTGCATCCGGACCGGGGTGAATACAGAAGGGGAGACCCGAGGTATAATTTCTGCCGGATCACCAATGCAGAAGGCCGAAGAGGGGGAATCCCCGAGTGCATGATTGAAACCGACGTCTGCATCAGTTATTCTGCTTCCGGACCGGACGTGATAAAGAAGGAATGGGTAGCTTCCATGAAAAAGGAATCCATAGTATTCGCCTGCGCCAATCCCATTCCGGAGATCTGGCCCTGGGATGCCAAGGAGGCAGGAGCACGAATCGTAGCTACCGGAAGGTCGGATTTCCCCAACCAGGTCAACAATTCACTGGGCTTTCCGGGAATTTTCCGCGGGGTGCTGGACGTCAGGGCTTCTACCATCACCGATGAGATGTGCATCGCAGCCGCAGACGAGCTGGCGAATACTGCTGCTGAGAAAGGCTTACAGGAAGATCATTTGATTCCCACCATGGACGAGTGGGAGGTTTATCCCAGAGAAGCGGTGGCTGTTGGACTTAAGGCAATGGAGCAGGGGGTGGCGAAAATCAGAGTTTCCAAACAAGAACTTCTGGAACAAGCATCCAAGATCATTAAGCGCGCTCGAGATCAAGCTCAGGTTCTTATGGATGCCGGTATTATTCCACAACCACCGACAGAATAAGTTTGATAAAAAGTAATGTCAAAAGAGGTAATTATTTAAGAGACAATTTAGTCACAACAAAAAAAGGAGTTTTGTATGTCCCCGAAGGAAGGCGGCAATCTTGCCGAAAAGCCATACCAAGTTAATTACATAACCAATCCCTCCCAAAAGGAATTGCGGGAGCTTGCCTTAAAACATACTCCCGCCATCATGAAGACCGCCTACGGCAATATCGACAAGCTTACTCGATATAAAGCCAGAATGGCAAAGTTCACCTATATCATCGCACCGGAATCGGAGAAGAGTAATTACTCTGGCAACATCATCGATCCAGCCAAAGCCCGCGAGCTTATAGAAAGACAGAAGGCTTACATCCAGAAGAAGGGAACTTTAATTGAGATTAATGGATATTACGGATACGGGAAAGGAGCCATGCCGGTGCAGTGGTTCTATACTCCCGAGGCGGCTAACGTGGCTGGAATGCAGCAGGTGTTGGCTTTCACCCGCTCTGCCGTCGAGAGTAAGGATCAACTCAATCTACCCTTTAAACCTAAATTTCGATTAGTCTTCACCGCGGGATTGGTTCTGGAGGATATGCCGGGAAAGCTGGCGATCATAGTGGATCTGGATAACTGGACCACCTATGTCATGGGCTCGGATTATTTCGGTGAGACCAAGAAGGGCGTGCTGCGTATGCTGAATGAATATGTTTATCGATTAGGGGGATTGGTCTTACATGCCGGTGCCAAGAAGGTAACCATCGACGGAAAAGCCATGACTATGGGAATCTTGGGGCTTTCCGGCACGGGCAAAACCACCACCACCTTCAGCAAACAGGGGGAGCTGGCTCAACCCATTCAGGATGACATGATCGTCATGTGGCCCGACAATACGCTCACCATAACCGAAAACGGTTGTTTTGCCAAGACCTATGGACTAACCCCGGAAACCGAGCCGGTGCTTTATGCCGGTTCCATCCATTCGGATGCCTGGGTGGAGAACGTTTTCCCGAATGAAGACGGGACTTACGACTTCAGCAAGGGACGCTTGACACCCAAAGAGGTTGCCCGTTTGAAGGACATGCTCATCCAATCCGGAGCTCCGGCGGATAATGTGGAAGCCTTTATCAGCGGAAAGGTCAAAATCGACGACGTGGTGAATGAATTAGATATCCCGCAGGATGGTTGGGATTTTACCGTCTGGTCACAGAACGGCAGGTCGATCATCCCGATGAAAGCGATAAAAGATGCCGCCAGCTTCGACGATATTCCTCCCTTGAAATCTCTGGGCATCTTAAACCGGGACGAGGGTTCCGAAGCTGCCACCCCCGGTATCGTACGTTTCCCTACACCGGAGTTGGCTGCCGGTTATTTTATGCTGGGAGAAACCACCAAAACCTCAGCCGCCGGCAAGGAGAGAGGGAAAACCCGTTCTCCGTTCACTCAACCATTCTTCACCAGTCCCCACGGTTTACAAGCCAAGAGGTTCAGCGAGCTGGCAGCCAAATTAGGAGGTTTGCAAACCTGGATGATGAATACCGGATACGTGGGCGGAGAAGCTAGAGAGGAAAAACAAGGGGAATCCATTAAAGTGAAAATCCATCATTCTTCTGCCATGTTACAAGCGATGCTTTCCGGGAAAATAAAATGGATGAAGGATCCTGATTTCGGTTACGAAATCGTAGACATCAATGCTCCGGAGAATGCAGAGCTTTTAAAGAAAGTTCCCAAGGAGATTTTGAATCCGAAGAGTTACTACGAAAGCAAAGGTCGGATGTCGGAATACACAGCTTGGGTGGAGAAGATGAAAAAGGAAAGGGAGGAGTTTTTAAACAAGTTCAGCGTCGATCCGAACATCATCAAAGCGGTTGTTTGTCGATGCTAGGGCAAAAAACGTCCGCCGACCGCCGCAGAAAAAGGCAAGAGAAAAAGTAAGGTGAAGATAAAAAATAATGATGGATGACAGACGAGAAGATGTCCATCGACCGCTGTATGTTGCAAAAGATAAAGGTAACATCTAACCCACTGTAGTCCCCTTCAGGGTGAATCCCTTTCCTTCGACCCTGAGGTCTTCCTTCGACACTGTGTCTCAGGACGAAGTGCAGGACCGAAGTGCAGGGTGAACCCCTTATCAGGGGGACATGACCATTTTTCCCTAGATGATGGGAGAAATAGTTAGCTCATGATGGTAAGAAACCAATGACCTCACCCTTTGATTCCCCTCTCCTGATTTGAGGGTGTGTCATAATACTGGACTAAAAGGGATAAGGTTTTAGATTTTGGAATAAGAACCTCATAAAGTTAACTTTGACCTAAATAATTAGGTGTTTTGTTCACAAGAATCATAAAGATGCAAGTT